>OFMJ01000030.1_pt1 | contig 140487 bp, 102 predicted proteins | sample 1541801 | NCBI WGS metagenome assembly OFMJ01 (sample SAMN04209234, study PRJEB22552) | human gut metagenome | biome: gut; material: feces | host: Homo sapiens | place: USA: Oklahoma
CCTCACCACGCCGATGGTACTGCGTCACAGTGGGAGAGTAGGTAGCCGCCGTTTTTAGAGAAGCCTCCGGAACTTAATTGTTCCGGAGGCTTTTTTTTGCGTCTCCCGTAGGGGCGGACACATGGGTCCGCCCGAATACATTCAGAGAGGCATTTCCAAGTGACACCCATCGTTAGGTGGACGCATCCGGACGGGCGAACCCCGCCCCTACCAGTGTATGTTCTTGTTATGCTGATGGATAGGGTAAATAAGTTACTTCCAATAATCTGTTACTCTGAAATTGAAATAAATAAAAATTCGTAGCTTATCATACGAAAAAACTTTCATTTTTATTTTGTGTTTAAAAAATAATCTCTACCTTTGCAACGTTTTAAATAAAATGAGAGATAAATAATGAACCAAGGATTTATACATATTTTGCTATGCGGCATTATTATTCTACTGGCAAAGTCAGCGGGAAGTGAGTGTCGTGCGTAAAAGTATGTATGAATGATGATATACGAAAGCCTTTCTCACTTCCTTGTGTGAAAGGCTTTTTTTATGAATATAATGATAGTAAAATATAAAATTGAAACCTATGAGTGACAGATTATTTATTTTTGATACCACCCTTCGTGATGGTGAGCAGGTTCCGGGATGTCAGTTGAATACAGTAGAAAAGATTCAGGTGGCCAAGCAGCTGGAAGCTTTGGGAGTAGATGTGATTGAGGCGGGATTTCCTATTTCAAGTCCGGGAGACTTCAATTCTGTAATTGAAATCTCAAAGGCCGTTACATGGCCTACTATCTGTGCGCTGACCCGTGCGGTAGAAAAGGACATTGATGTAGCTGCTGACGCGCTGAAGTTTGCCAAGCACAAACGTATCCATACCGGTATCGGAACATCCGATTCACATATCAAATATAAATTCAATTCTACCCGTGAAGAAATTATAGAGCGTGCGGTAGCTGCCGTGAAATATGCACGCCGCTATGTGGATGATGTGGAATTCTATGCGGAAGATGCGGGACGTACGGATAATGAATATCTGGCTCGTGTGGTAGAAGCCGTTATTAAGGCGGGAGCGACAGTGGTGAATATACCCGATACCACAGGTTATTGCTTGCCTGAGGAGTATGGGGCGAAAATTAAATACCTGGTAGATCATGTAGATGGTATTGACAAGGCCATTATCTCTACTCACTGCCATAATGATTTGGGTATGGCTACTGCCAATACCATCAGTGGTGTGCTGAATGGGGCGCGTCAGGTGGAAGTGACTATCAACGGCATTGGAGAACGTGCCGGTAATACTTCGTTGGAAGAGGTGGCGATGATTGTCAAATGTCATAATGATATCCATATCCAGACAAATATCAACACACAGAAGATTTATCCGACCAGTCGTATGGTATCAAGTCTGATGAATATGCCGGTTCAGCCGAATAAGGCAATCGTAGGACGCAATGCTTTTGCGCATTCTTCCGGTATTCATCAGGACGGTGTGCTGAAGAATGTACAGACTTACGAAATCATTGACCCGAAAGATGTGGGTATTGATGATAATGCTATCGTTTTAACCGCCCGTAGCGGACGTGCCGCTTTGAAACATCGTCTTCATGTTTTGGGGGTCGAACTGGAACAGGACAAACTGGATAAGGTATATGAGGACTTCTTGAAACTGGCCGATAAGAAGAAAGATATCACAGATGATGATATTCTGGTTTTGGCAGGAGCCGATAGAAGCGTCAATAACCATATCAAGCTGGATTACTTGCAGGTGACAAGTGGTGTGGGGGTCCGTTCGGTGGCAAGCTTGGGACTGAATATTGCCGGAGAGCACTTTGAAGCCGCCGCCAGTGGAAACGGACCGGTAGATGCCGCTATCAAGGCTTTGAAGAAAATCATAGACCGGCACATGGTGCTGAAGGAGTTCACGATTCAAGCTATCAGCAAAGGTAGTGATGATATGGGTAAAGTACACATGCAGGTGGAATACGACGGACAGATGTACTATGGTTTCGGAGCGAATACGGATATTATCGCTGCATCCGTAGAAGCCTATATTGATTGTATCAACAAGTTTAAAAGATAATAATACGTAAATACAAAAATGGCTAATACATTATTTGATAAGATTTGGGACGCCCACGTGATACAGAAAGTAGAGGACGGACCTACCCAGCTTTATATAGACAGGCTTTATTGCCATGAAGTGACCAGTCCGCAGGCTTTTGCCGGACTGCGTGAGCGCGGAGTGAAAGTTTTCCGTCCGGATCACGTTTATTGTATGCCGGACCATAATACTCCGACACACGATCAGGATAAACCGATTGAAGATCCGGTTTCTAAGACACAGGTGGATACATTGGCAAAGAATGCTGCGGATTTTGGTCTGGCGCATTTCGGCATGATGGACAAGAGAAATGGCATTATTCATGTGGTAGGTCCGGAAAGAGGGCTGACTTTGCCGGGGATGACAATTGTTTGCGGTGACTCGCATACCTCGACCCATGGTGCGATGGGAGCTGTAGCTTTCGGTATCGGTACCAGTGAAGTGGAGATGGTATTGGCATCGCAATGTATCTTGCAGTCCCGTCCGAAAACCATGCGCATCACTATTGACGGTGAGCTGGGAAAGGGAGTGACGGCAAAAGACATGGCTCTTTATATGATGTCTCAGATGACGACCAGTGGCGCTACCGGATACTTTGTGGAATATGCCGGTTCGGCTGTGCGCAACCTAAGTATGGAAGGCCGCCTCACTTTATGTAACCTGAGTATCGAAATGGGTGCCCGTGGGGGCATGGTGGCTCCTGACGAAGTGACTTTTGACTATATAAAAGGAAGGGAACATGCTCCGAAGGGTGCGGATTGGGAGAAAGCGGTGGCTTATTGGAAAACGTTGAAGAGTGATGAGGATGCCGTATTTGATAAAGAGGTTCGTTTTGATGCCGCAGATATCCAGCCGATGATTACATACGGAACCAATCCGGGAATGGGCATGGGAATCACTGAAAAGATTCCGGCAGATGATAAGAGCGCTTCTTTTCAAAAATCATTGGACTATATGGGATTCCAGCCGGGAGAGTCACTGCTGGGCAAGAAGATTGATTATGTATTTCTGGGGGCTTGTACCAACGGCCGTATTGAGGATTTCCGTGCCTTTGCCTCTTTGGTGAAAGGGAAACAGAAAGCGGATCATGTGATTGCATGGCTGGTGCCGGGATCATGGATGGTGGATGCGCAGATCCGTGAGGAAGGACTGGACAAGATATTGGAAGAAGCAGGATTTGCTATCCGTCAGCCGGGCTGTTCCGCTTGTCTGGCGATGAATGATGATAAGATTCCGGCCGGAAAATATTCGGTATCTACCAGTAACCGTAACTTTGAAGGACGTCAGGGGCCGGGCGCGCGTACGTTGCTTGCCAGTCCGCTGGTAGCGGCTGCGGCGGCAGTGACGGGTGTGATAACAGATCCTAGAGAACTAATGTAAAAATACGAAGACAATGAAACAGAAATTCAATATCATAACAAGCACTTGCGTGCCCCTTCCGTTGGAGAATGTGGACACAGACCAAATTATTCCGGCCCGTTTCTTAAAGGCGACCACCCGTGAAGAGAAATTCTTCGGTGATAATCTGTTCCGTGACTGGCGCTATAATCCGGATGGCTCTCTGAACAAGGATTTTGTATTGAATAATCCTACTTATGGCGGACAAATCCTGGTGGCGGGAAAGAATTTCGGTTCCGGCTCCAGCCGTGAACATGCCGCATGGGCTATCGCAGGATATGGTTTCCGGGTAGTGGTGTCCAGTTTCTTTGCGGATATTCATAAGAATAATGAATTGAATAACTTTGTGCTTCCGGTGGTGGTGAGTGAAGGGTTCTTGAAGGAACTTTTCGATTCGATCCACGCAGATCCGAAAATGGAAGTGGAAGTAAATCTGCCCGAACAGACGATCACTAACAAGGCGACAGGCAAAAGCGAGCATTTTGAAATCAATGCGTACAAGAAACATTGCCTGATGAACGGATTGGACGATATCGACTTTTTGCTGACCAACAAAGACAAGATAGAAGCATGGGAAAAAGCGTCAAGATAGAAATCATGGACACCACGCTCCGCGACGGCGAACAAACCAGCGGAGTGTCTTTTGTGCCTCATGAGAAATTGATGATTGCCCGACTGTTATTGGAAGATTTAAAGGTGGACAGGGTGGAGGTTGCCTCGGCCCGTGTATCGGACGGTGAGTTTGAAGCCGTTAAAATGATATGTGACTGGGCCGCACGCCGGAACTTGCTTCACAAGGTGGAGGTGCTCGGGTTTGTGGATGGCCATACCTCTGTAGACTGGATACAACGTACGGGATGCCGGGTGATAAACTTGTTGTGTAAGGGTTCGTTGAAGCATTGTACACAGCAGTTGAAGAAAACCCCCGAGGAACATATTGAAGACATTGTGAATGTGGTGCGTTATGCCGATGAGCTGGATATTGCCGTCAATGTGTATCTGGAGGATTGGAGCAACGGTATGAAAGACTCTTCCGACTATGTATTCCAGCTGATGGACGGACTGAAAGATACTAGTATCAAACGGTATATGCTGCCCGATACGTTAGGTGTCTTGAATCCCCTGCAAGTGATCGAGTTCATGCGGAAAATGAAGAAGCGTTATCCTCATGTCCATTTTGATTTCCATGCGCATAATGATTATGACCTGGCTGTGAGCAATGTGCTTGCTGCCGTGCTGAGTGGGGTCAAAGGGCTTCATACGACTATCAACGGCTTGGGTGAACGTGCCGGAAATGCACCCCTTGCCAGTGTCCAGGCTATTCTGAAGGATCATTTTAATGCGTTGACCAATATTGACGAAAGCCGGTTGAATGATGTGAGCCGGGTGGTGGAATCCTATTCGGGTATTGTCATTCCCGCCAACAAGCCGATTGTGGGTGAGAATGTGTTTACGCAAGTGGCCGGTGTTCATGCCGATGGTGACAACAAGAACAATCTTTATTGCAATGATTTGCTGCCGGAGCGTTTCGGACGTAAGCGTGAGTATGCGCTGGGCAAGACCAGTGGCAAAGCCAATATCCGTAAAAATCTGGAAGATCTGGGGCTAGACCTGGATGAAGAATCCATGCGTAAGGTGACGGAACGCATTATCGAACTGGGTGACAAGAAGGAACTGGTTACCCGGGAGGATTTGCCCTATATTGTCTCTGATGTATTGAAGCATGGTGTGGTAAGCGAAAGTGTAAAACTGAAAAGCTATATTGTGACACTGGCGCACGGGCTGAAACCGATGGCTACCGTGAAAATAGAAATTAATGGAAAAGAGTTTGAGGAGAATTCCAGCGGTGATGGTCAGTATGATGCTTTTGTGCGTGCATTGCGTAAAATTTATAAGGTGACGTTGGGGCGTAAATTCCCCATGCTGACCAACTATGCGGTAAGTATTCCCCCGGGTGGGCGTACAGATGCATTTGTGCAAACAGTCATTACATGGAGTTTTGAAGAAAAAGTTTTCCGTACTCGCGGACTGGATGCCGACCAGACGGAAGCTGCTATCAAGGCAACCATGAAAATGCTGAATATAATAGAAAATGAATATGAATAATAAGGGTTGGTGATGAATGGTTAGTGGTTAATGAATTGTGTCGTCAGACTTCATTAACCGCCAACTGTTCAGTACTGACCGCTAACCATTAATCACTAAAAAAATGGATTTTAAGATTGCAGTTTTAGCCGGTGACGGTATCGGACCGGAGATTTCAGTGCAAGGCGTTGATGTAATGAACGCGGTTTGTGAGAAGTTTGGCCACAAAGTAAGTTATGAATATGCTATCTGTGGCGCGGATGCGATTGATAAAGTGGGCGATCCGTTTCCTGAAATGACTTTTCAGGCTTGTAAGCATGCGGATGCAGTGTTGTTCTCGGCGGTAGGTGATCCTAAATTTGATAATGATCCTACAGCAAAAGTACGTCCGGAACAAGGTTTGCTGGCTATGCGTAAAAAGTTGGGCTTGTTTGCCAATATCCGTCCTGTACAGACATTCAAGTGCTTGCTTCATAAGTCTCCGTTGCGGGCGGAACTGGTGGAGAATGCCGATTTTATCTGTATCCGTGAACTGACCGGAGGAATGTACTTCGGCGAAAAATATCAGGATAACGACAAGGCATACGATACCAATATGTACACCCGTCCGGAAATTGAGCGCATTTTGAAAGTGGCTTTTGAATACGCCATGAAGCGCCGCAAACACCTGACCGTAGTCGATAAGGCTAACGTGCTGGCGTCTTCACGTCTGTGGAGACAGATTGCCCAAGAGATGGCCCCCCAGTATCCGGAAGTGACTACAGACTATATGTTTGTGGATAATGCCGCCATGAAGATGCTTCAGGACCCTTGTTTCTTTGATGTGATGGTGACCGAGAATACCTTCGGTGATATCCTGACAGACGAAGGTTCTGTCATCAGCGGATCTATGGGACTGCTTCCTTCTGCTTCCACAGGTGAAAGCACTCCGGTATTCGAACCGATTCACGGCTCATGGCCGCAGGCTAAGGGATTGAACATAGCCAACCCATTGGCTCAAATTCTCTCGGTAGCCATGCTTTTTGAGTATTTTGACCTTAAGGAAGAAGGCGCTTTGATTCGGAAGGCCGTAGATGCTTCTCTGGATGAAAATGTGCGTACTCCGGAAATTCAGGTTGAAGGCGGAGCCAAGTATGGCACCAAGGAAGTAGGCGCCTGGATAGTGGATTATATCAAGAAGGCATAAAAGATTGATAGGTCTTTTACAGGAGGTGTGTCAAGAGTCGTTATTTGGCACACCTCTGTTATTTTATCTAGAATTTCTTTACGCGTATATGGCAGTAAGGTTCTCCTCCCGTCTTGTCATAATAATGCTGGTGATAGTCTTCTGCTTCCCAGAACTTCTCGGCAGGACGTAATTGGGTATTGACTGTATAACCTTTCGAGCGAAGCAGTCCGATGACCTCTTCTGTTTCAGATTTCTGTTTTTCATCCAGGTAGAAAATCATGCTTCGGTATTGCGGCCCGAGGTCGGGGCCTATTCCATCGGTTTGTGCAGGATCATGTATTTCAAAAAATAGTTTGCATAAATCGATATATGAGACCCTGTCGGCGTCATAATCTACAAGAATGGCTTCTACATGGTGTGTCTGGTGGGCTTTTACCTGAGTATATGCAGGGTTGGCTTCCGGGCCGCCTGTGTAACCGACAGTGGTGTTTAATACTCCCGGAATACGTTCGAACTGATGCTGTACGCCCCAGAAGCATCCGGCGGCGAATATCGCTTTTTCTGCTTTCATGTTCTTTATTCTTTTAAAATTGTATGCCAAATATACGGAATACCCTTTAAAACGAGAAACTTACCTTATGCTTTTTTTAATTAAACTAAAGGAATATCGTTAAAGATTCCTCTACCTTTGCAGCCGGAATTAATTAGTATGGAAAATCGGATGAAACAGATAGTATGTTATCTTATGTTGTTATGTGCATGTATGCAGTTGCAGGCGCAAACTTATGATGAGTTGATAACCAGTGCGTTGGACGCAGCAAAAAAAGACAGTTTGAGGAAATCAGAGACATTGTTCAAACAGGCATTGAAGATGGATCCTGCCAATATGCGCAATGCTTTATTGTTTACTAATTTAGGAACGGTCCAGCGGAGATTGGGGAAAATAGACGATGCTATTGATTCGTACACGTTATCTTTGAATATCACTCCATATTCTGTTGTGACATTGCTTAATCGTGCTTCGCTGTATTTGGAGAAAAATTTGTTTGACAGGGCTTATGTGGATTATTGTAATGTGATTGATATAGACAAGACAAATAAGGAAGCGTTACTTTTCCGGGCTTATATTTATATGCAACGCAGGGATTATAAAGGAGCGAGAATCGATTATAATACCTTGTTACAGGAGGAGCCGGGAAATAATACGGCACGTTTGGGCAGGGCGATTTTAAATCAGAAGGAGTTGAGATATCGTGAATCGTTGGAAGATTTCAACAGATTGGTTTCCGATAATCCCAAGGATGTCTCTTATTTGAAAGCCCGCGCTACATTGGCTGTGGAAATGAATACGCCTGATCTGGCTTTATTGGATTTGGAGGAGGCCGCCAAACTGGCACCCGACGATGCGGAGATTTATGTGATGTGTGGTGAGATCTATTTAAGTCAGAAGAAAAAAAGAGAAGCGTATGTCGCTTTTGAAAAAGCAATAGAATTGGGAGTGCCCCGACCGGAATTGCAGGATAAACTGAAGGCGAGTAAGTAAAAATACGGACAGGGCTATTGCCGGACTGTCATCGTGCTTTTCATTCCTTCAATACCTTTTTTATCAACTCTATAAATTCTTTTCCGTATTTCTCTTTCTTATATTCGCCGATACCATTGATATTGCCGAATGCTTCTATGGTTGTAGGTCGTTGGGTGGCGATCAGATGCAAAGTCTTGTCGGATAAAACAATATAGGCAGGTATGGCTTGCTGGTCCGCCAGTTTTTTACGCAGTGTGCGTAATTCCTCGAACAAGTCCTTGTTTTCATTACCAAAAGTAACCGGAGTGGGAAAGAGTACCTCTTCCTTGGCTTTCTTTTTGCGCTTTTCTTTAGTTGGTACAAATTCTTCCCGTTTGATGACTACCAGCATGGCGGGTTCTTTGCCGAACAATACTTTTTGCCCGCTTTCAGTTATTTTGAGGTGATTGTTCTCATTATAGGCTATTTCGAAATATCCTAAATTCAGCATTTGCAGCAGATAATCTTGCCAGTCGCGTGCGGGAATATCTCTTCCGGCAGCGTATGTTTTCAGTTTGTCATAACCTTTGTCAATCACTTCTTGGTTGGCCGACCCTTTCAATATGTCTATTAACATGCGGGTGCCTATTTGCTGACCGGTCCGGGCAATGGCACTCAAAGCCTTTTGTACAATGATTGTTCCGTCAAAACGTTCGGGAGGATTACGGCACACATCACAGTTGCCGCAGTCATGATCCATTGTCTCTCCAAAATAGTTCAGCAGAATACGCCTCCGGCAGATATCCGATTCGGCATATTGCTGCATCCGGTGTAGTTTTTCCAGATTAATTTCCTGCTGGTTGCTTTCTGTGGCGAATTTGGAAAGCATAACCAAGTCTCCCAATGAATAGAACAGCAACGTGTCGCTTTCCATGCCATCACGTCCGGCGCGTCCTATTTCCTGATAGAAACTTTCGATGCTTTTAGGCAGGTTATAATGAATGATCCAACGTACATTGGATTTATCAATTCCCATTCCGAAGGCAATAGTGGCACACACCACCTGTACACGGTCATTTATGAAATCATTTTGTGCCTTGTCGCGCATTTCGCTGCTTAATCCTGCATGATAAACGGTTGCGCGGATGCCTTGTTTCATCAACATTGCGGCCACACTTTCGGTCTTGCTGCGGCTCATGCAATAAATGATTCCGCATTCGTTTTTGTGCTTTTCTATAAATTCAAGGATCGTCCGTGTCTTGTCTTTTTGTTGATAACCTCTTTTTACTTCCAGACTTAGATTGGGGCGGTCGAAAGAAGAAATGAATATTTTAGGATCCTTCAAGTCCAGTTGTTGTACAATGTCTTTTCGGGTTATCTTATCGGCTGTGGCAGTCAATGCTACAATCGGTACTTCGGGAAACTGATTACGTAATACTTTTAACTGAGTATATTCAGGACGGAAATCATGTCCCCATTGTGAGATGCAATGAGCTTCGTCAATGGCAAATAAAGATATCTGGATATCTCTCAGCAGAAAATTTGTTTCTATAAGCAGCCGTTCCGGTGAAATATAAAGCAGTTTGATTTTTCCTTGAAGACATTCGCGACGTAGATTTATATTTTCAGTTTCATTATTGCTGCTGTTCAGTGCCCGTGCTGCGATTCCGTTTGCTTGTAAGCTTTCCACTTGATCTTTCATTAAAGAAATAAGCGGTGAAACAACAATGGCCGTACCTTCCATCAGTAAAGCCGGTAATTGGTAACAGATGGATTTTCCTCCTCCTGTAGGCATTAATACTAAAGTGTCCTTTTTAGCTAATATATTCTGGATAATATCTTGTTGCAAAGGACGGAAACTAGCGTATCCGAAGTAATTTTTTAGGGTTTGGAACATGTCTGTTTGTTATTTTAAAACGTAATGAACCACAAAGGTAGTAAAATCTTTAGATTTGGCCGGAATCTCTTCCCGATAATAATAGATAAGATATACTTTTATTCGTAACTCACTTGGTTTGAAATTACTACTTGAAAGTGGGTCAGGTTATTGTAGATAGCACAAATAAACTTTTTTTGCTGCATAAAAAACAAAGTGTTGTGATTATTTAAGAAATAAATTAAGTGGAAAAAGTTGCACATGAAAAAAACTTTTCCCACATTTGTCCAAAATTACATATTTGCATTTATATAACTAACCAAACAACGAAAAATTAAAAGAAAAAATTAACTGATGAGCGACGTGGAAAAAAAATCAGAAACCCAGGAAGCGGCTCCTAAGAAACAGCCCTATAACCTGAGAGAGAAGAAAGAGAAAAAGGCTGCTTACAGATCCTTGATTAGAGCAGAACTTGCCGATGAATTGTATGATAAGATCTTGAACATCGTAGTAGTTCAGAAAAAGTACAAAGACCCCAATTATTCAGCGAAGGACTTGGCGAAAGAGTTAAAGACGAATACCCGTTATTTGTCAGCAGTGGTGAATTCTCGCTTCGGCATGAATTATTCTTGTCTGCTGAATGAGTATCGTATTAAAGACGCTTTGCATCTTTTGGTTGATAAACGTTACATGGACAAGAATGTGGAGGAGATTAGTGCAATGGTAGGTTTTGCTAATCGTCAATCTTTTTATGCTGCATTTTATAAAAATGTGGGTGAAACTCCTAATGGCTATCGCAAGAAAAACCAGGAAAAAAAGTAAGAGCGTAGATTGCTACATTATAATTTTGAAAAAGGAAAACAATAGTTTTCCTTTTTTTGTTTCGGCTCACGAATTATGTATCTGTGAGAAAAACATTGATTGTAGAAATGAGACCGACAGGTTGCAATGAAGTAGATAAGAGTATGAATAAAATGAAGGAATTTAATTACACGGTTGAACAATTTGCAGACTTACAGTTGCTTCGATATAAAGTGCATGGATTTGAATCTTTGAGCTTGAGACAGAAAGAGTTGGTTTACTACTTGTCACAAGCAGCTTTGCAAGGCCGCGATATATTATTTGATCAGAATGGTAAATACAATTTGCTTATTCGTAAAATGTTGGAAACCGTATATACGGATTATCAAGGGGACCGTACAAACGTGAATTTCGTCAATTTGGAAACTTATCTGAAACGTGTATGGTTTTCTAACGGAATTCATCATCATTATGCTTCGGACAAGTTTGTGCCTGGTTTCACTCCGGAATTTTTCAAAGATGCATTAAGGCATGTGGATGCGTTAAAGTTGCCTTTGAGGGAGGGGGAAACAGTGGAAGAACTTTGTGCGGAGGTTTTTCCGGTAGTTTTCGATCCTGAAACAATGCCTAAACGTGTAAATCAGGCGGATGGGGAAGATCTGGTCCTGACTTCTGCAGCGAATTATTACGAAGGGGTAACCCAGAAAGAAGCGGAAGATTTTTATAATAATCAGAAGAATCCGAATGATATGATGCCGGTCATGTTTGGCATGAACAGCCGTTTGGTAAAAGAAGACGGAAAAGTACAAGAGAAGGTATGGAAATCGGGAGGGTTATATGGACAGGCCATTGATAAGATCGTTTATTGGCTGGACAAGGCTCTTGATGTGGCGGAAGATGCGCAACAGAAAATTGTTATCGAGAAATTAATCCGGTTTTACAAGAATGGTGATTTGAAAGATTTTGATGAATATTCTATAGCATGGGTGAAAGATCTGGATTCACGTGTGGATTTTGTCAATGGCTTTATTGAGAGCTACGGAGATCCGTTGGGAATGAAGGCTAGTTGGGAATCCATTGTGAATTTTAAAGATCTGGAAGCAACTAAGCGTACGGAAATCATCAGCGTTAATGCCCAATGGTTTGAAGACCACTCGCCTGTGGATCATCGGTTCAAGAAAAAGGAAGTGAAAGGTGTGTCGGCCAAGGTGATTACAGCCGCCATGCTAGGCGGTGATTTGTATCCTGCCACGGCTATCGGGATCAATCTTCCTAACTCCAACTGGATTCGTAGTGTGCATGGTTCCAAGTCAGTAACCATTGGAAACTTGACGGATGCCTACTATAAAGCGGCTCATGGTAATGGATTTACGGATGAATTTGTTTATGGTGCCGACGAAAAGGGATGGATAGAGAAATATGCAGATCTTACGGGAAATTTGCATACTGATTTGCATGAATGTCTGGGCCATGGTTCAGGACAGTTGTTACCCGGAGTGGATCAGGATGCCTTGAAAGCATACGGATCTACCATTGAGGAAGCACGTGCCGATTTGTTTGGCTTGTATTATCTGCCGGATGCCAAAATGATTGAACTGGGGCTTACACCGGATGGGGATGCTTTTAAAGCGGAATATTATACTTATATGATGAACGGTCTGATGACCCAGCTGGTCCGTATCGAATTAGGTAATAGGGTGGAAGAGGCGCACATGCGCAACCGCCAGCTTATTGCGCGGTGGGCGTTTGAGAAAGGTGCGTCGGATAAAGTGGTTGAGCTGGTTAAGAAGGACGGAAAAACGTATGTGAGGATAAATGATTATCAAAAACTTCGTACTCTTTTCGGATTGTTGCTGTCTGAAATACAGCGTATTAAAAGTGAAGGCGATTTTGAGGCTGCCCGTAAATTGGTCGAGAAGTATGCGGTGAAAATTGATCCGGTTTTGCATGCTGAGGTATTGGCACGTTATGAAAAACTGCATCTGGCTCCTTATAAAGGCTTTATAAATCCTGTATATGAGGCTGTGACAGATAAGGATGGAAAGATTATAGATGTAAAAATATCTTATAATGAAGGCTATGCGGAGCAGATGTTGCGTTATAGTAAAGAATTTGCAAATCTTCCTTATAGGAATGAATAAAAATAAATATGGATGTACACGAGACAATAAAAGACATTAAGGGACAATTCCGTTTGTTTATGAATGGGGTGGTTTCCCAAAGCATGCGCGAGAAAGGATTGGACTATAAGCTGAATTTTGGTATCGAACTTCCTCGTTTGAAAGAAATAGCCTCCCGTTATGAAAAAAATCATGAGGTGGCACAGGCTTTATGGAAAGAGAATATCCGTGAATGTAAAATCCTGGCAGGGATGTTGCAGCCAGTAGAAACATTTTATCCGGAAATAGCGGATATATGGGTAGAGGACATGCGCTACCCGGAAATAGCGGAACTGACTTGCATGAGCCTGTTTCAGCATTTGCCCTACGCTTCGGAGAAGGCCTTTGAATGGATGGCCGATGACCGTGAATACTTCCAGTTATGCGGTTTTATGCTGATGGCAAGGCTGCTGATGAACGGAAACCAACTGACAGAGCGTTCGGAGGCTGAATTTCTGGATCAGGCAATGGCAACTTTGCAAAGTGAAGGGGTGCTGACCCGGAAAGCGGCTGCTACTGCCTTGAAGAAGTTTGCTGTCCAAAGCAAAGAAAATGGGAAAAAGGCGAACCGATTACTGGCTCCATTGACAAAATCAGATAAAGTGGAACTCGCTTCTTTGGCTGGAGAGATAAAATTAGAAACAGAATATTGGCATTAAACTTTCATGTTATCATAAAAAGGTTTAACTTTGACGGCAGAACTGAAATCTGTGATGGAAGAGAATGTGAAAGATAAGGTAAAGCAGATCCTGACAGAATATCTGCAGGTTAACGGGCATCGAAAGACACCTGAACGATATGCTATACTCGATACTATTTATTCCATTAAAGGCCATTTTGATATCGATACTCTTTATAATTATATGGCGAATGAGGGGAAATTCCGCGTAAGCCGGGCTACTCTTTATAATACCATCATTCTTTTTATCGATGCAAAATTGGTTATTAAGCATCAGTTCGGCAATTCTTCCCAGTACGAACGCGCGTACAATAATGAAACCCATCATCACATGATATGTATGGAATGTGGTAAAGTGACGGAATTCCAGGATGAGAATCTGAAACAAGCCATTGCCGACACGAAGCTGAAGAAATTTCATGCTTCGCACTATTCCTTATATATATATGGCGTATGTAGCAAATGTACCTGGGCCAAGCGTAGAAAGAAAAAAGATAAGTAACATAAAACGAAGAAACATGAAAGTAGATGTCTTGTTAGGTTTGCAATGGGGTGATGAAGGCAAAGGAAAGGTTGTTGATGTGCTGACTCCCCGTTATGATGTAGTAGCTCGTTTCCAGGGAGGTCCGAATGCGGGTCATACACTGGAATTCGAAGGTCAGAAATATGTGCTCCGTTCCATTCCTTCCGGAATATTTCAAGGAAACAAGGTAAATATTATTGGTAATGGTGTGGTATTGGATCCGGCTTTGTTCAAGGCGGAAGCTGAGGCTTTGGAGGCTAGCGGGCACCCGCTGAAAGAACGTTTACACATCTCAAAGAAAGCTCATTTGATTTTACCTACTCACCGCATTCTGGATGCGGCATACGAAGCTGCCAAGGGCGATGCCAAAGTGGGAACTACCGGAAAAGGTATCGGTCCTACTTATACGGATAAAGTCAGCCGTAACGGTGTGCGTGTAGGTGATATCCTTCATAATTTTGAAGAGGTGTATGCAAAGGCGAAGGCACGTCATGAAGAGATCTTGAAGAGTCTGAATTATGAATACGATATAACCGAATTGGAAAAACAATGGCTGGAAGGCATTGAATACTTGAAACAGTTCCATTTGGTGGACAGTGAACATGAAATCAACGGTTTATTGAAGTCTGGCAAGAGTGTGCTTTGCGAAGGCGCGCAAGGAACGATGCTTGATGTTGATTTCGGTTCTTATCCTTTTGTCACTTCTTCAAATACCATTTGTGCAGGCGCTTGTACCGGTTTGGGTATTGGCCCGAACAAAATCGGCAATGTATATGGTATTATGAAAGCATACTGTACCCGCGTGGGATCAGGACCTTTCCCTACTGAGTTGTTTGACGAAACGGGTAAGAAAATCCGTGATCTGGGGCATGAATATGGCGCGGTGACAGGTCGTGAACGTCGTTGTGGATGGATTGACCTTGTAGCCTTGAAGTATTCTATTATGGTGAATGGGGTGACTCAGCTGATTATGATGAAGAGCGATGTGCTGGATGATTTCGAAACCATCAAAGCATGTGTGGCTTATAAAGTAAAGGGTGAGGAAATTGATTACTTCCCATACGACATTAGCGAAGGGCTGGAACCTGTGTATGCGGAGCTTCCGGGATGGAAGACTGATATGACCAAGATGACCAGCGAGGATGAGTTCCCGGAAGAGTTTAATGCGTATCTTTCTTTCCTGGAAGAACAATTGGAAACTCCGATTAAGATTGTTTCAGTGGGTCCTGACCGTGATCAGACTATTGAACGATATACAGAAGAATAAGAAGAGGCCATTTTATAAGATAAAGAAGAGATGCTGTCTTCCTTTGGAGTCAGTGTCTCTTTTTTTATGCCTGTTCCCGTATTGGAAGGGGGGAGAGTTGAAGGCATAAAAAAAGGCTATCTATCCCAGACAGCCAATCTTTTGTTAACCTTAAATCTAATACTATGAAAAACACAGTGCAAAGATACGGACTTAATTTGTAATTGCAAGTTTTAGCACTGTATCTGGCCATGTTATAACATGCTTTATGGATATGCGGGAGTTTGTTAACAAATCAGAGTGGAAAAGTAAAGTTGTGTTTACTTGTAATTGAAGATTGGCAGGGGGATGCCAGACTTTTTCTTCTTATTCCAATGATGTAGATTGCTTCCGATTATGCTTGAAAGGAGTAGGAAATAATCGTGTGGAGACCGGTAGATGAAAATAAATGTTGGTAACGGTGGTTTTCTAGTTCTTATTTACTAATTTTGAAGTTGTCTAATGAACGATTTAATATAAACAGCTATTTATGAAAAACAAACATTTTATTGTATTTGCTCTTTTATTGTTGTGTCCGTTGTGGTTATGCGGGCAGGAAGTGTCTTCGGATGGAAAAGAATCATGTAAGAAAGGTTGTGTTCAGCATCCGTGGTATGGGAAAAGGGTGGGTTATATAGGTGATTCAATAACTGACCCTAATTGTTATGGAGACAACATAAAGAAATATTGGGACTTTTTGAAGGAATGGCTGGATATGACTCCTTATGTATATGGAGTGAGTGGCCGCCAATGGAATGATGTGTCCCGTCAGGCAGAGCAATTGAAAAAGGAGCATGGGGAGGAAGTTGATGCTATTGTTGTCTTGATGGGAACCAATGATTTTAATAGTAGTGTACCTGTTGGAGTTTGGTTTACGGAGAAAGAAGAACAGGTGATGGCTGCCCGTGGCGAAGTTAAAAAAATGGAAACCCGTAAAAGACGTACTCCTGTGATGACGAATGATACGTATAAAGGGCGCATTAATCTTGGCTTGAGCCATTTGAAAAAACTATTTCCGGACAAACAGATTGTCTTGTTGACTCCTTTGCATCGTTCTTTGGCGGAGTTTGGCGAAAAGAATGTACAACCGGATGAAAGTTATCAGAATAAGTGTGGAGAATATGTGGATGCTTATGTACAGGCTGTTAAAGAAGCAGGTAATTTGTGGGGTGTTCCGGTGGTCGATTTTAATTCGGTTACCGGTATGAATCCGATGATTGAAGAACAGCTTATTTATTTCTATGATCCGGGGTATGACCGGCTGCATCCTAATACCAATGGTCAGGAACGCATGGCACGTACACTGATGTACCAATTGCTTTCTTTGCCTGCGACGTTTTAAAGTAAGTGATCATTTACTGGATTTGTTATTTTGTCTTTTAGTGAGGGTGAAGAATCTGTATTCATTTATGTTGTGCTACAGATTCTTCACAAAGTTTAGAGTGAGAATTATACGATAATATGGCTGATCCTTGGTTTTTCGCTAATTTCACAAACGGCTAGCTGGCGGAATAACTGAATCTAATAATTTTTGATAGTTGCATATACTCCGTAGGATTGATTGTCTATATCATATAATGGGCGGAGTTGATAGTTTTTGTTATTATTAGTTAGTTGGAAAGTAGCCTTTTTGAGATCTGAAACAGAAAGATTTTTTAGAATCTCTTTTGTTTCGCCTTTTAATATTACTTCCGATTTGGATTCAAATGCCAGTAACATCGGACCATAATAAATTGCGAATGTGTTAGGATTGTCAGGCATTGGTTTTAAGTGAAAATCATAGTGGAACACTAATCTGATATTATCTTGGTCACGCCAGATTCTGTTTAATTCAAGATATGATGCGGCTGAAGCCGTATTGATATGTTGTTTTTTTTCATTGACGTATACGTCAACTCCTTTGCTCCACGAAGGAAGTAATAATTTTAAAATGAATTGGGATTTTCGTTTGGTTGAGACTGTGAAATTGATTGTGGAATCTTTAGGAAAATAACTGTTCTGCTCTAACTGTATGTCCTTTTGTCTCCATTTCACAATTGAAGGGATATAAAGGTTCACATAAAGTATAGAATCGTTATGATAATAGATATTTGAGTTAAGTTGCGTGTAGGCTTCGGCACACGAACCACTACAACACGCAAAATCATTATCCTTCAGATATTTTTTGTTGCGTGGTGAGCCTAATGGTAAATGATATATATAGGAACCACTGTGGCTGCTTTGTGCTGGAAGAACAGCATTATAGAATGTATTCATATATGAATCTGCATATTGAGGATTGGCGGTCCATGTGAAAATATAGGAACATAGCTTCTGGGTGTTATGTGACACGCAACTTTCTGCGATTTCTTTAGTTAAAGTATTGCAGAGATGATCTGGTTCCCCCCAATGTTCTGCCGTCACAGAAGTTTTAGTTGTTGCATTAGGACGAGGCCCGCTGCTGGTGCCATTGGCATAAATATGGTGATTGGTTAGGATATTCCAAAAATTAATGACTGCATCATGATATTTTTTCTCTTTTGTAATGGCATAACGTTGGGCAAATCCATTTACAAGTACCAAATGGGTATTGGAATGTAACCCTGATAGAATATCTTCACTTTTGTATAAAGGATCAGCAAACCAGTCAGGATCAAATAATTTAGCTAGTGCCAAATGTTTAGGTGCTTTTGAAATTTGATAAAACTTGTACAATACCTCGTTCATTGCTCCCATTTCATTTTGTGGATTGGCTTCTACGGTATATATCATCCTTTCTATTGTCTTGTTGCTTAGTTTGGACATACGGTTAATTACGTAGTCGGTCATACCTGACAATATATCATAAGCTTTTTTGTTATTTGTATGGATGTATACGTCTAACATTCCTTGCATAATTTTATGATAAGTATAATAGGGTGCCCATACTCCAGAGAATTTTGTTTCTAATATTTCAAAATCCTTGTCGGGGAAAGCACTTAAATATCCATTTTTTGAAACCTGTTGGCATTTATATAATTCATCTATCATATAATTCAGATGTTTGGTAAGAAGAGGGTCTTTATATTTTTCTACTAAGTTGGAAACAGCGGAGAGATAATGACCGACAAAATGACCTCTTAAACCGATTTTCGGAGATTCCCATCCTTCTAAAGGGATTGCGTCGGATGGTAATTTTGCGGTAATTCTAAAGTTGTGCAATAATCTGTCGGGATCTAAGGATTTTAGGAAGGTAATATTGAGTTCTTCTCGTTGTTTTAACCAAGAATTTTTTAATGTGACATCTGTATTATGGAATGGGAATACTTTTCTGACATCCATATTGTCTGTGGGGTGTTGTCCCCAAAAGTAGAGAGGGGAAAGAATCATCATGAATATTAAAATGTTTTTTCGCATACGGCCTTATTTTATTGATTTATATTTTTTCAACTGATTGCGAATTTATGAATTAAAGTGATGATCTGTTTAATTTTAGGAGATTAATAAACACTCAGATTGAAAAATGACGAAAAATTATATGTTGTTGTCGAAAAAACAACTCATTGTAAATGATAAAACTGAAAAAGACAATATTGAAATTGGGTAAAGGAAATAGTAATGGAAAGATCGGGTATGTGCATTGAGACTATTTCGGTAGAGAGAGATGTTAGTAATTGTTCTGCAATGATGATGAATGAAATGATAGTTTTTAAACGATAGATGAAAAATGGAATCATTTTCTGTGTTATTTTTTTATTGTTAAAAGATGATTTTGAACAAATTTCTATATTCTTGTATCATTTTTTATGGTTCCTTTTCTTGTTCTTGTTTACTTTTGCCTAAGTTTTTTAACTTATAAAATGTATATGAAAAACATGAAATTAAAAGTGTCGTTTGCCTTATGTGCTTTACTCCTGTTATCGGCTTTTATTGTTGAGAGAAAAGACCCCATTACTATTTTTATGATTGGTGATTCCACCATGGCGAATAAAAGTCTAAAGAATGGTAATATAGAGCGTGGCTGGGGACAAATGCTTCCCGGATATTTTACGGAAGAGGTTGTGGTGGATAATCACGCTATGAATGGACGAAGTTCACTCAGTTTTATCAATGAAGGACGTTGGGATGTGGTGCTTTCTAAAATACATAAAGGTGATTATGTATTTATTCAATTCGGGCATAATGACGAGAAACCTAGAGCCACATTACATACAGAACCCGGAAGTACCTTTGATGATAATTTAAGACGTTTTGTGAATGAAACACGTGCTAAGGGAGGAAATCCTGTACTGTTCAATTCTATAGTCCGTCGTAATTTCCCTCCTGAAGGTGTGACGGAGATAAAGGGCAGTTATGAAAAAGAAGGTCCGGCATTGGTTGATACCCATGGGGAATATCTGGAATCTCCCCGTCGGGTGGCCAAAGAAATGAATGTACCTTTTATTGATTTGAATAAACTGACTCATGATCTGGTTATCGGTATGGGAGTCGAGAACTCAAGAAAACTGTTTATGTGGATTCCGGCAGGACAATATGAATTTTGTCCGAAAGGGAAAATTGATAATACTCACCTGAATATATACGGGGGACGTATAGTTGCCGGATTGGCAGCCGATGCTCTGATAGAAGAGGTGCCGGCTTTGGCAAAATATGTGCGGCGTTATGATTATGTGGTGGCGAAAGATGGAAGTGGGGATTTCTTTACAGTTCAGGAAGCTGTGAATGCGGCAGTTGGTGGTGGCAAAAAAACAATATCTATACTTGTCCGTCCGGGAGTATATGAAGAGCATGTTTCTATGCCGAAATCATCGCCTCGAATAGAATTGGTGAAACAGACAGGGGCTGAGATCTGGTAGATGATAAAAAACTTTTTCTAAAGAAGCTGATAAGGTTCTTTTCGATTTCAATTCTTATGAAGCAGTAGCATTTTAGCAGGGCTTTCATCCGTAAGTCGTAAGGAATGAGCAAAAGATTTTGGCGTCAGATTCGTCCTTAAAGGATCTTATTCGTATCCCTACCCCTTTCCTGTCCTATGGTTATTGCTTTAAAAATCTTTGTCTCATGGATTTTGTGGTAGCGGAAAGATTAAGCTCCTTTCGCACGCAGTATGTGTGTATATTCTGCTGCCCCATCTTTTTTCCGGGAAGTACAGACATAAAAAAAGGAGCAACGCCTTGCTCCAACCTTTGTTAACCTTAAATCTAATACTATGAAAAACACATTGCAAAGGTACGGACTTTAGTGAAATCTGCAAATAAAACAACTAAAAAAGTATGTTTTCTAACATGTTTTAAGACTTTTATCCTGTTTGTTAAGGGTAAGAGTCTTTTTTATCTACCCGTATTTCATCTTTTTGCATATAAAACCGTATATTTGCTGCCACTTTTGCAAAAGGATAAAAACGAATGGTTTCAGTAGATAATTTAAAAGTAGAGTTTGGAGTAACACCTCTGTTCGAGGATGTGTCATACGTCATTAATAAGAGAGACCGCATTGCGCTGGTTGGAAAGAACGGGGCTGGTAAATCTACCATGCTTAAAATATTGGCAGGGATACAGGCTCCTACCTCGGGTGTCGTCTCTGTTCCGCGTGATGTGACCATTGGCTATCTGCCTCAAGTCATGATCCTGAGTGACAAGCATACCGTGATGGAAGAGGCTGAGATGGCTTTTGAACATATCTTTGACTTGCAGGCCGGTATTGAGAGAATGAATCAGGAATTGGCGGATAGAACGGATTATGATTCAGACAGCTATCATAAACTGATTGAGAAGTTCACCCATGACAATGAACGTTTTCTGATGATGGGAGGAACCAATTATACGGCTGAGATAGAACGCACATTGATGGGATTAGGATTTAACCGGGAAGATTTTAACCGTCCTACGTCCGAGTTCAGCGGTGGTTGGCGTATGCGTATAGAGTTGGCCAAGTTGTTGTTGCGACGGCCCGATGTGTTGCTGTTGGACGAGCCTACCAATCACTTGGACATAGAAAGTATCCAATGGCTTGAAAACTTTTTGAAGACAAGTGCGGGGGCTGTTGTATTGGTGAGCCACGACCGCGCATTTATTAATAATGTGACTACTCGTACAATTGAAATATCTTGCGGGCATATCTATGATTATAAAGTGGCTTACGATGAGTTTGTGGTATTGCGCAAAGAGCGTCGTGAGCAGCAATTGCGTGCATACGAGAACCAGCAGAAGCAAATTCAGGATACGGAAGATTTCATAGAGCGTTTCCGTTACAAGGCTACCAAGGCTGTACAGGTGCAGAGCCGTATCAAGCAATTGGAAAAAATAGTTCCTATTGAAATTGATGATGAAGACAATTCAGCTTTGCGGTTGAAGTTCCCGCCTGCCATGCGTTCCGGCAATTATCCGGTTATTTGTGACGGAGTGAAGAAAGCATACGGCAGCCATGTCGTTTTCCACGATGTGACTTTGACTATCAATAGAGGTGAGAAGGTGGCTTTTGTCGGAAAGAACGGAGAAGGTAAGTCCACTTTAGTGAAATGTATAATGGACGAAATTCCATACGAAGGTAAACTGACCATCGGACACAACGTACAGATTGGTTATTTTGCTCAGAATCAGGCTCAGATGCTGGATGAAAATCTGAGTGTCTTTGATACGATTGACTATGTGGCAAAAGGGGATATCCGTTTGAAGATTCGTGATATTCTGGGGGCGTTCATGTTTGGAGGCGAGGCTTCAGATAAGAAAGTAAAGGTGCTGTCGGGCGGAGAGCGGAGTCGTCTTGCCATGATAAAACTCTTGTTGGAACCGGTGAATTTCCTGATTCTGGACGAACCTACCAACCATTTGGATATGCGTTCGAAAGATGTATTGAAAGAGGCTATCAAGGAGTTTGACGGAACGGTGATTGTCGTTTCTCATGACCGTGAGTTTCTGGACGGATTGGTGACTAAAGTCTATGAATTCGGAGGAGGGGTAGTAAAAGAACACATCGGCGGTATCTATGATTTCTTGCAGAAAAAGAAAATAGAAAATCTGAACGAGTTGCAGCTTTCGGCTTCTCCTACTGTGTCTGTCGCTAAAAAGGAAGAACCTGAAACGGTCAGTGAGAACAAATTATCCTATGAGGCGCAAAAAGAATTGAATAAGAAGATTCGCAAACTGGAGAAACAAGTTGCGGATTGTGAACAGAAAATAGAAAAGCTGGAAACTGAGATTGGCGGGGTGGAAGCCGATATGGCTACTCCCGAAGGTGCATCGGATATGGCTTTGTATGAAAAGCATCAGAAACTGAAAAAGGAACTGGATCAGACGGTGGAAGAATGGGAGGCCGTTTCTATGGAATTAGAAGAGGTGCAGGGAAGTTAAAGTATGTATCATATATATAGACAAATGAAAGCAAAACATTATTTACCAATGGCTGTATTGGCTCTGGCAGCAGCTGCCGGATGTGACAGTAAAAAGGAAGCCGTCATGACTTCAGGTATAGATTTGACCAATTTGGACACTACGGCTGTTCAAGGAACTGATTTTTATCAGTATGCTTGTGGCGGATGGATGAAGAAACACCCCTTGACCAATGAATATTCCCGTTTCGGCTCATTTGATATGCTTGCTGAGAATAACCGGGAGCAACTGAAAGGACTGATCGTGGAAATTGCTGCCGGACAGAATGCGCAAGGTACAATAGGCCAGAAAATAGGGGATATTTATAATCTGGCCATGGACAGTGTGAAACTGAATGCTGACGGAGTAACTCCTATTCAAGCTGATTTAGAGAAAATTGCTTCCGTGAAGGAGAAATCGGAAATAGTTCCTTTGATGGCGGAACTGGCTCATAGTGGTGTTTTTCCTTACTTCAGTTTCTATGTGGGTGCCGATATCATGGACAGCAAGAGCAATTTGTTCCAACTGTATCAAGGTGGTATCAGTCTGGGTGAAAAGGAATATTATCTGGACAACGATGATGCAACTGTCAATATCCGTAATAAGTATAAGGAGCATATTGTAAAGATGTTCCAATTGGCAGGTTTTGATGAGGCTGCCGCCACAAAGAAAATGGAGGCTGTGATGGATATCGAGACTCGTATTGCGAAGGCTTCTTTCAGTGCGGTGGAACAGCGTAACCCTGCGGCCAATTATCATAAAATGTCTTTGGATGAATTGAAGAAGGATATTCCGGGTATTGATTGGGATGCTTTCTTGAATGGCATCGGTGTGAAAGAGGTGGCCGAACTGAGTGTTTCTCAAGTGGAGCCAGTTAAAGAGGTTGAGAAGATTATCAACAGTGTGCCGGTTGAAAATCAGATAGCCTATATGCAATGGAATCTGATAGACAGGGCTGCCGGTTACCTGAGCGATGATTTGGTGGCACAGAACTTTGATTTCTATGGAAAGACATTATCCGGCAAGCAGGCCAACCAGCCTCGATGGAAGCGTGCGGTAAGTACGGTGAATGGAGTACTGGGTGAAGCGGTAGGTCAGATGTATGTGGAAAAATATTTCCCGGCAGCTGCAAAGGAACGTATGGTGCAGTTGGTGAAGAATTTACAGACTGCATTAGGAGAACGTATCCAGAATCTGGAATGGATGGGTGACAGTACGAAGATGAAAGCCATTGAGAAGTTGAACTCATTCTATGTGAAGGTGGGCTATCCTGATAAGTGGAGGGATTATACAGGCTTGAATATTGAAAAAGATTCTTATTGGGCCAATGTGAAGCGTGCTACAGAATTCGAGCTGGACTATATGTTGTCCAAGGCAGGCAAGCCAGTTGACAGAGATGAATGGGGAATGACTCCGCAGACAGTCAATGCCTATTATAATCCGACCACGAACGAGATTTGTTTCCCGGCAGGTATTCTTCAATATCCATTCTTTGACATGAATGCCGATGACGCATTCAATTATGGAGCTATCGGCGTGGTTATCGGTCATGAAATGACTCATGGATTCGATGATCAGGGACGTCAGTTCGACAAAGAGGGTAATTTGAAGGACTGGTGGACAGCTGAAGATGCCAAACATTTTGAAGAACGTGCCCAGGTGATGGTGAATTTCTTTGATAGCATTCAGGTTTTACCAGGGCTCAACGCCAACGGCTCTTTGACTTTGGGTGAGAATATAGCCGATCATGGTGGTTTGCAGGTTTCTTTCCAAGCGTTCAAGAATGCGACAAAAGATGCTCCGCTGGCAGTAGAAGACGGATTTACTCCGGAACAACGCTTCTTCCTGTCTTATGCCGGAGTGTGGGCGGGCAATGTCCGCGATGAGCAGATTCGCTTGCAAACGAAGTCTGACCCGCATTCATTGGGCAGATGGCGTGTGAACGGAGCGCTCCCTCATATAGGTGCATGGTATGATGCTTTTGGTATCAAAGAAGGGGATGCAATGTATCTGGCTCCGGAAAAACGTGTTTCTATCTGGTAAACTCTGTACGTAAAAGATCATAAAAAAGCATGGTAATTGCTGATATCTCGGCATTTACCATGCTTTCTTTTTGGAATTTACATGATAAAAAACTATTTTTGTGCCCGATGAAACGGAGACGATACATAGCGTGGGTATTGATGTGGGTCAGCATTATCATGTTGACAGCATCCGTTCTGCCTCATCATCATCATCGGGAAATTCTTTGCTTGCAGCATGATATGACTATGTGCGACTGTCAATGTCCCTCGCAACATCATCAGCACGATCATTCCGATGAGAGCCATACATGTAACGCCGGGTGCGTGACCAAGTTTAAAAGTGTAACTCCGGACCGGGCTCAAGATAGTGTTTCTCCTGATTATTCGTTTTGTTTGCTGCTATATACGGTGACGGATGTGCTGGTGCTCTCACTACGGTTGACAGAGCACAAAGCATTACCTTGTAATTACTATTTAGAAAAACTGCATTCTACGTGTCTCCCCCACGTAAAGGGCTTGCGCGCCCCTCCTTGTAATGTTCTTGCTTGACAGATAGAAAGCGTCTTTCTATCCGCAGTTTTGTTGTATTTTCTATCCGCTAATTTTGTATTTAATTTAAAAAGTAAGAACAAATTATATCATCATGAAGAAACTTATCTTTATGGGAGTCATGGGATTATTCCTATTAGGCTCTTGCAACAGTAAATCGGGTCATGACCACGAAGGGCATGACCATGGAACGGAAGAATCGCATGACCACGATCATGAAGGTCATGACCACGAGAGTGAAGGTCACGAAGGACATAATCACGGAACGGAAACTGCAGCAGCCGGTCACTCTGATGAAATTATCCTGGCTCCCGAAAAAGCGAAAGCAGCCGGAGTAGAATCGGAAATAATCCAGCTTAAGGCATTTCGTCAGGTGATAACGACCAGCGGACAGGTGCAGGCAGCACAAGGCGATGAAAGCGTAGTCGTTGCCAATGTAGCCGGTGTGGTTTCTTTCCGCCATCCGGTAACGGACGGTATGAGCGTGAGCAAGGGTGCTTCCATCTTGAATATCTCTGCCGAGAACATGCCGGATGGAGACCCTGTAAAACGTGCCCGCATTGCATACGAAACGGCAAAGAAAGAATACGAACGTGCTGCCAAATTGGTAGAAAGCCAGATTATATCGCAGAAGGACTTCAATACCATCAAGGAGAGTTATGAAAACGCGCAATTGGCATACGGGGCTATTTCAAAGAACCAGACCAAGACAGGAGTGTCGGTAACGGCTCCTTTGGGGGGCTATATCAAGAATTGTCTGGTGCAGGAAGGTGACTATGTATCGGTAGGCCAGCCTTTGGTGAGTATCACTCAGAACCGTCGTTTGTTCCTTCGTGCAGATGTTTCCGAGAAATATTATGGTTATCTGCATAGCATTCAGTCGGCAAACTTCAAGACTCCATACGATAATAAGGTATATGAGTTGGGTGAGTTGAAAGGGCGTCTGCTTTCATACGGTAAAGCATCCGGTGGTACTTCTTTCTATGTACCTGTTACTTTCGAATTTGACAATCGGGGAGATGTGATTCCCGGTTCGTATGTGGAGGTGTATCTGCTCTCGTCGGAAATGCCCGATGTGCTGGCCTTGCCTGTTACGGCACTGACCGAAGAACAAGGCTTGTACTTTGTTTATCTGCAACTGGATGAGGAAGGATATAAGAAACAGGAGGTAACTTTGGGAGCGAGCAACGGAAAGGAAGTGCAGATTCTGACCGGTTTGAAAGCTGGTGACCGTGTGGTAACAAAGGGAGCCTATCAGGTGAAATTAGCATCGGCCAGCAATGCGATTCCGGCTCATAGTCATGAACATTAATCAGCCGCCCTATGCTAAATAAGATAATACATTTTTCCCTTCAGAACCGTATATTGGTTCTGGTGGCATCGGTTTTGCTGCTTATCGGCGGTACTTACACGGCTTTTCATACGGAAGTCGATGTGTTCCCCGATTTGAATGCACCGACTGTAGTGATTATGACCGAAGCGAATGGTATGGCTGCCGAGGAGGTGGAACAATTGGTGACCTTCCCTGTAGAAACTGCCGTGAACGGTGCGACTCATGTGCGCCGGGTGCGTTCATCTTCCACCAATGGTTTTTCCGTGGTGTGGGTGGAATTTGAATGGGATACCGATATCTATCTGGCTCGTCAGATTGTCAGTGAGAAATTGTCCTTGGTCAGCGAGGAGTTGCCCGAGAATGTAGGCAAACCTACCATGGGGCCTCAGTCCTCTATTTTAGGTGAGTTGCTGATTATCGGTCTGACTTCGGATACTACTTCCATGCTCGATCTTCGTACACTGGCAGACTGGACTATCCGTCCGCGCCTGCTTTCTACGGGAGGTGTGGCACAGGTTGCCGTGCTGGGAGGTGATATCAAGGAATATCAGGTATTGCTTGACCCTGCCCGCATGAAACATTACAATGTTACGTTGGCAGAGGTGATGAACGTTACCCGTAACATGAACCAGAATGCCAATGGCGGAGTGATTTATGAGTATGGAAACGAATATATTGTCCGCGGGGTACTTTCCAGCCACGATGTGGCTCAGTTGTCACGTTCCGTCATCAAGACGGTGGAAGGGGTGCCCGTTATACTGGAGGATATTGCCGATGTGAAGATTGGTTCGCAGGAACCCAAACTGGGTACTGCTTCGGAGAAAGGAAAACCTGCCGTACTGCTGACCGTTACCAAACAACCCAAGACCGGGACTATTGAACTGACAGAGCAGTTGGAAGCCGCATTGAAGGATTTGCAGAAGAATCTTCCGGCTGATGTACACGTTTCTACAGATATTTTCCGTCAGAGCCGTTTTATTGAAAGTTCTATCGGCAATGTGAAGGATTCGTTGTACGAAGGTGCTATTTTCGTGGTGATTGTCCTCTTCTTGTTCCTTGCCAATGTACGTACCACGGTTATTTCATTGGTAACCCTTCCGTTGTCATTGATTGTTTCTATATTGACTCTTCACTATATGGGACTCACCATCAATACCATGAGTTTGGGTGGTATGGCCATTGCCATTGGTTCGTTGGTGGATGATGCCATTGTGGATGTGGAAAATGTATGGAAGCACCTGCGCGAGAACCGCTTGTTGCCCGAAGGGGAACGTAAGAGCGTGATTGAAGTGGTGTTCAATGCTTCGAAGGAAGTGCGTATGCCTATCTTGAACTCTACCTTGATTATTGTAGTCAGCTTTGTTCCTTTGTTCTTCCTGACAGGAATGGAAGGGCGTATGTTGGTTCCACTGGGCATTGCCTTTATTGTGGCGTTGTTTGCTTCTACGGTGGTGGCTTTGACACTCACTCCGGTACTGTGCAGCTATCTGTTGGGTAACAATAAAAGTAAGGCATTGCCGAAAGAGGCATTTATTGCCGTATGGATGAAAAAGCATTATCGCAATGCCTTGTTATGGTCCTTGAATCATAAATCCGCAGTATTGGGCTTTACGGGTGGACTGTTTGCGGTGGCATTGGTTATGTTTTTTACATTAGGACGTAGTTTCCTGCCATCTTTCAATGAAGGTTCGTTCACCATTAATATCAGTTCCTTGCCGGGAATCTCTTTGGCAGAATCGGACAAGATGGGACACCGTGCGGAAGAGTTGCTGATGTCTATTCCCGAAATACAGACTGTAGCCCGTAAAACGGGACGTGCCGAACTGGATGAGCATGCATTAGGGGTTAACGTGAGTGAAATTGAGGCCCCGTTTGAGTTGAAGGACCGTTCCCGCCAGGAACTGGTAGCCGATGTGCGTGCCAAGTTATCTACCATTACCGGTGCGAATATCGAAATAGGCCAGCCTATCAGCCACCGCATCGATGCCATGCTTTCGGGTACCAAGGCCAACATTGCCATCAAACTGTTTGGTAACGATTTGAACAAGATGTTTGCCATCGGCAATCAGATAAAGGATGCCATCAGCAGTGTGGAGGGTATTGCCGACTTGAATGTGGAACAACAAATCGAACGTCCGCAGCTCAAGATTGTTCCCAAACGCGAGATGCTTGCCAAATTTGGTATTTCCTTACCGGACTTTGCCGAGTTTGTATCAGTAAACATGGCGGGTGAAGTCGTTTCGCAGGTATATGAAGAAGGCAAGGCGTTTAATCTTATTGTTCGTACCAAGGACGAGGTGCGTGATGAGATGGAGAAAGTGCGCAACCTGATGATTGATACCGGTGACGGTCAGAAAATCCCTGTCAACTATGTAGCCGATGTGGTTTCTGCCATGGGACCGAATACCATCAGCCGTGAGAACGTGAAGCGTAAGATTGTGATTTCCGCCAATACCAGCGGTCGTGATTTGCGCAGCGTGGTGAATGATATACAGGAACGGATTGATGCGCAAATCAAACTGCCCGAAGGATATCATGTGGAATATGGCGGTCAGTTTGAAAGTGAGCAGGCGGCCAGCCGTACGCTGATGCTTACTTCCTTTATGAGTATCGTGGTTATCTTTCTGTTGCTTTATACCCAGTTTAAGAATGCGGCCCAAAGTGGAGTCATTCTGTTGAATCTACCTTTGGCGTTGATTGGTGGGGTATTTGCATTGATGATGACAACGGGCGAGATAAGCATTCCGGCTATCATCGGTTTTATCTCGTTGTTTGGTATTGCTACCCGTAATGGTATGTTGTTGATAAGTCATTACAATACGTTGCGCGAAGAAGGCATGGAGTTGAAAGAAAGCATTCTCCACGGTTCGTTGGACCGTTTGAACCCTATCCTGATGACAGCCTTGTCTTCCGCGCTGGCTTTGATACCTTTGGCGTTCCGTGGCGATTTGCCGGGTAATGAGATACAAAGTCCGATGGCGAAAGTTATTCTGGGAGGTCTTCTGACATCGACTTTCCTGAACGCTTTCATCATTCCGATTGTTTATGAACTGATGAACCGAAAGAAGAAATAATAGAAATAATATGAAACGAATCTTAGTTATAATAGCCCTCTGCTCCCCCTTGCTGATGCAGGCCCAAAGCATTGATCACATCTTGAAAAGTATCGAGCAGAACAATAAAGAACTCAAGGCGCAGAAACATGCCGCCGATGCGACCAAGATGGAAAACCGGACAAACAACAACTTGCCTGACCCTACGGTGAGTTACAGTTCTTTCTACAGCAATGCTGCCGAAGGTGGTCACGGTACGGAATTCGTCGCTTCGCAAGGTTTTGATTTCCCTACCCAGTACATCACCCGCAACCGGCAGGCTACATTGCAGAACGAAGCGGTGGACAAGCAACAACAGGCTGCTCGTCGGGATATTCTGCTGAATGCGAAGAATCTCTGTCTGGACCTTATTCTGTTGAATCAGGAAAAGACCTTGATGGATATCCGCATGAAGAACGCTGATGAGTTGCAGGCACTTTATGAAAAACGCCTGAACAACGGTGACGCGAACATACTGGAAGTCAACAAAATCAAGATGGAACGCATGAACGTGCAGACGGAAGTTGCCCAAAACAGCGCAGCCCACCGCACAGCCTTACAGTCTTTGCTTGCCATGAACGGCAATATGCCTTTGGAGTTTGCGGAAACCACCTATCCTTCCATACAGGAAATCAACGATTACAACGTCATGCGGGATGAAGTGATGGCATCGGACCTTGACCTGCAGGCCACCGCTGCCGTTGCCCGTGCCGCCGAGAAGCAGGTGTCAGTAGACCGTCAAGGATGGTTGCCGAAACTGGAAGTCGGTTTCCGCCGTAACACGGATGATGTGGCTTCGATGAATGGTTTTGTGGTAGGCGGCTCCCTGCCTTTGTTTCAAAACCGCAAAAAGGTAAAGATAGCCAAGGCGCAGGCTATCAGCGCACAACTGATGCAGGAAAGTGCCAAGGAGCAGGTTGAGGCTTCTCTGATGTCACTCTTCAATGAGATGCAGCAGTTGAAGGATGCTCTGAATGCGTATGATGTCCCTTTGATGTACCGTTCGTTGGACTTGTTGAAGCAGGCATTGACCGAAGGACAGATTTCATTGATTGAATATTTTGTGGAAACGGAAAGTATTTATAAGAACCTCCAGGCGTATATGCAGATAGAGAACCAATACCAGAAGGTGATGGCGAATATCTACAAGAACGGTCTGTAGGAGAGAATGAAAGTGGGATTTTTCAAGGCGGTGACCGGGTGTACTTTATGGTTATTCCGGTCATTGTGAAGAATCTTGGTGAAACGCAGATTGACGCAGGCTGAATGGAGTTTTTGCGTAAATCTGCGTTTCTTTATATGTCATTCCTTTTTTGTCTCCATGGTCGTATAGATGACGTGCGACATCTTTCTGTCTCTTTCTATTTTCTTTTCATTGAACTTTATTCATCCTTTATAGAAGATACGACACAAGGAATCCATACATAGAAAGTCGATCCTTTTCCAAATTCGGATTCCACCCAAATCCTGCCTCCCATTTGTTCGGCTATCGACTTGCAGATAGGAAGTCCCAGTCCGGTGCCTTGAATGAAAGGGTTCAGCTTTTTGAAACGGTTGAATATGCTCTCCAGATTTTTGGCTTTAATGCCCAAGCCAGTATCTTTCACATATATTTCCAGTCCGTTGTCTTTGCATGCATATCCCATCTGGATGGTTCCTTTTGAGGTGAACTTAGCGGCATTTGTCACCAGGTTTCCGATAATTTGGATGATACGTTCCCGGTCTGTCCTTACCAAAATGGACGGGAGTGACGGGGTGGTAGTGAATGTGACTTCCGGGCGGAATACTTTTTCTTTCATCTGTGTGTACAAGTCTCTGAAAGCATCGGCGAAGTCGAACTCAGTATTATTGAATTTCACGTTGCCCGAGTTTAGCTCGGAAAGATTCAGCACATCTTCTATGAGGGTCAGTAACAGGTTATTGTTCTGTGTCACAATGCGGTGGTATTCCTTCTGCTCCTCTTTATCCTCTGTTTCGGCAATCAGTTGGGAGAAGCCGATGATGGCGTTCAGCGGTGTTCTTATCTCATGGCTCATATTCGTGATAAATTGCGATTTCAGTCTGTCTGCCTGCTCGGCTTTTTCCAGCGCCTCTTTTATTTGTTCCATCATCTGGTGTTGCAGGGTGATGTCAACTCCTACGCATATCAGCAGACTTTTGCCTTTGAAACTGAAAGAGAATTTGAACGTTTGCAGATGGGTGTTCACGTCACGGTCAGGTGAAGTGACTATTTCCTGAATAACCATCGGGTCGCTTTCGGTATATAGGGAGGCTTCTATATCGTCTTTTCTGTATTTGTCGGCTTCGCTTTTAGGGAAAACATCGTAATCCGTCTTGCCTATTAATATTTCTTTGGACATATTGCACATCTGTTCGAATTTTTTGTTGACAATATAGAAACGGTAATTGTCTTCTATATCCTTTATAAGGATGGCCGATGGAAGCTTGTGGAAGATGGCTTTCATCATCTGATGCGCTGCCTGTTCTATCTCGATGGCATTTTTTAGTCTTGTCTCTTTTTCGACGCTCTGGGTTACATCATGCGAGATGCATACCAAAAACTTGTTTCCATTGGATGCACTTACATAAGATTTGGTGGTTTTCAGAATGATTTTGTTTTGTCCGGGAAGATTCACCTCTTCTTGAAAAGAGTAGCTTGTTTTTCCGTAAACGGCTTTCTCGTCATCTTCACGGTACTTCCGGGCGTCATCCGGAGGGAAGATTTCGTAATCGTTCTTTCCGATGATTTCTGCCCTGGAAAGATGTTGTACTTTGCAAAAGTTTTCATTGACCATAAAGTACCGGAAGTCGTTGCCTGCATCTTTGATAAAGATGATAGCGTCCATCTGGTCTATCAGGAACTGCGGAAGACAGCCTGAGGATTGCGGGAATTTTAGTAATTCATTTTCTTTCCTGAGCTGCTCTATCTCTTCTCTCAAACGCTTGTTCTCTTCTGTTAACAGGTCTTGTTTAGTGTTGTACATGGCTTTACTGGATGCTTGATGAGGATGTAAATGTAGCAAATAAAAGTGAGAAATGGAAAGGTTATTAAAAAAAAATGCGTAGCCGTCCTTATGCAGGTACAAGCTACGCATTTTTATGCGATATACTTTCTTTTTGGAAGGGTTAGCCCTTGCTGTCTTTTATTTAGCCTCAGCCCATTCTTTGGCTCCTTGCTCTTTCAGCTTGGCGGTAAACGCTTTTGCCTTTTCCATGCTTTCTTTTTCGGCCTCGGCACTGGCGTAAGCGTGCTTGTATCCTTTTATCACGTTCCATTCGCCACGGGTAAAATCAGGGAAGGCTACGGCTGCGCAGCCGTTGTCCATGGATATCTGGCCCAATTCAGCCAGACAGCACCATTCCGCCAAGTCATAAACGTCCATATCCAGAGGCAGCCCGTTTTGCAGGCAATATACCAGACGGCTGTCCATGATAAAGTCCATACCACCGTGTCCGCCTACTTCTTTGGCTATCTCACCGTATTTCTTCAAGATGGGGTGCTGGTATTTTTCCACCAGTGCGTCCATTTCCGCTTTAGGAAGGAATCCGTGTGCGTTCAAGTTGTCTATTTTGGGTTGAACACCTGAAGCATTCAGCTGCTTGGCGTCCAAGGCGTATCCTTCTACTGGATATTTGTTGGCGAAACCTTTGCTTCCTGTCAGTTGGTACAAGCGGTTGTAAGGTTGCGGAGTCATGACGTTATGTTGTATTTCAATGACCTTGCCGTTGGCTGTGCGCAGCAAGGTGGTGGTGTGGTCTCCATTACGGAAGTCGTTACACTCTTTGCCGGTTTTTTGTTCAACCAGTTCCTTGCCGATTACCGATTTGGTATCCATGGCAACCAGTGTAGTCATGCGGTCGCCACGGTGAATATCCATAGCTTGTGCCACCGGGCCGAGGCCGTGAGTAGCATATACGTCACCGCGATGTTTCATGTTATACTCCAGACGCCATCCCAGTTTGTCGTTTTCTCCGTTTTTCCAGTAATGTTCCCAGAACGGGCTTAAATCATGGATATAAGCGCCTTGTGCACGGATTATTTCACCGAAGACTCCTTGTTGCGCCATATTCAACGTATTCATTTCATACCAGTCATAGCAGCAGTTTTCCAAAATCATGCAATGCTTGCGTGTCTTCTCACTGAGGTTTACCAAATCCCAGCATTCCTGGAGGGTCATTGCAGAAGGCACTTCAATGGCTACGTTCTTGCCGTTCTCCATGGCGCATCGGGCTATGGGAAAATGATGCAGCCAGTCTGCCGCGATATATACCAAGTCGATATCATCGCGTTTGCAAAGCTCTTCATACCCTGTCTCACCTGAGTAGATGGCTGCTTTCGGCATGGAGGCTTTCTTTAATATTTCCTGGCAATTCTCTGCGCGTGACGCTTCATAGTCGCATAACGCCACTATTTGTGTGCCGGGAATGTGTGTAAAGCGTGATACGGCGCCGGGACCTCGCATGCCCAGGCCGACAAATCCTACGCGTACTACTTCCATTTTCGGAGTGGTGAGTCCTAAAACACTTTTTTGTCCTGCAGGACGTTCCGGAGTGTCAATGACGATGGTTCCTTTTTCCCATTTCCATGCATCCCCTGCAGTGGTAATCTGATTGTTGGCTTCTGTGTTCGCTGTTTGTGGTGAACATGCACATAAAGTAGTGCCCATACACACACTGATCAGCAGTGATTTAAAAATTTTCATACTTGGTGATTTAAAAGTTATAATTAAAATAATGGTTGTCTGCCTACTGCGGGGAAATAGCGGGAATATGTATTTTCCGACAGTGAAAAAATAGTTTTTATCATAGGCGTTTTTATGGGTTTTTATCTTTAATATATTGGCTTTATTAAGAATTTTATCTTAACTAGCGCCCAAAGGTACGATTTTTTTTGAAAATATCCGTTTGTTTTTAAAGTAAAACCGAAAAATGAATGTGATGAGTGGTTTCTGGGATAAGCCGGAAAAAGAGAATTTGCATTTTATTTGTTCCAAATGATGACCAAGTAAGGAGAATTGGCGGGATTTTTTTTAATTTTGCACCTGCAACTAATTAATAGATAAGAAAATGCCGTTAAATTTACCCGATAAATTACCTGCCATTGAATTGCTGAAGGAAGAAAATATCTTCGTCATAGACAATTCGCGTGCCAGTACACAGGATATCCGTCCGTTAAAAATAGTGATATTGAATTTGATGCCGTTGAAGATAACAACAGAGACGGATCTGGTGCGTTTGCTTTCCAACACCCCCTTGCAGTTGGAAATATCATTTATGAAGTTGAAAAGCCATACATCGAAAAATACACCGGTAGAACACATGAAAGCATTCTACCGTGACTTCGACTTGATGCGTGACGAGAAATATGACGGAATGATTATTACGGGGGCTCCGGTAGAACAGATGCCATACGAAGATGTGAATTATTGGGATGAGATTACGACTATTTTTGATTGGGCGCGTACTCATGTTACCTCGACTCTTTATATTTGTTGGGCGGCCCAGGCCGGACTTTATCATTTCTATGGAGTTCCCAAATATCCGCTGGAACAAAAAATGTTTGGTATTTTTCGTCATCATATCAATGTGCAGGGCTTGCCTATATTCCGTGGATTTGATGATGAATTCTTTGTGCCGCACAGTCGTCACACCGAGATACGTCGTGAGGACATTTTGAAAGTGCAGGACTTGAGCTTGATAGCCGAATCTGATGAGTCCGGCGTTTATATGGCTATGGCGCGTAACGGGCGTGAGTTCTTTATTACCGGACATTCGGAGTATTCACCCTATACGCTTGATACGGAATATAAGCGGGATTTGGGAAAAGGATTGCCTATTCAGAAGCCTGTAAATTATTATAAGGATGATAATCCGGATAATGCTCCGGTGGTGCGCTGGCGCGGACATGCCAACTTGTTGTTTTCCAACTGGCTGAATTATTATGTATATCAAGAAACCCCGTTTGATATAAACGAAATACGATGATCAGACAACGAAAAATAGAATTATTGGCTCCCGCCAGAAATCTGGAGTGCGGCATCGCAGCTGTTGACCACGGTGCCGATGCCGTTTATATGGGTGCGCCCCGTTTTGGCGCACGTGCGGCTGCGGGAAATTCATTGGAGGATATTGCTGAGCTGGTGCGGTACGCCCATGTATATAATGTCCGTATCTATGTGACGGTGAACACTATTCTGAAGGATGAGGAACTGAAAGAGACGGAAGAAATGATCTGGGATTTATACCGTGTCGGAGTGGATGCCTTGATAGTACAGGATATGGGATTGTTGGAATTGAATCTGCCTCCTATACCGTTACACGCCAGCACGCAGATGGATAATCGTACTCCTCAAAAAGTGAAATTTCTGGCTGAGGCGGGTTTCCGTCAGGTGGTATTGGCTCGTGAACTCTCTCTTGTTGAAATAGGAAACATCCATCATGTTTGTCCTGAAGTACCCTTGGAGATATTTGTACATGGTGCTTTGTGTGTAAGCTATAGCGGACAGTGTTATGTCAGTCAGGCTTGTTTCGGGCGTAGCGCCAACCGGGGGGAGTGTGCCCAGTTCTGCCGTCTTGCTTTCGATATGGAAGATGCGGATGGTAAATCCATAGTAAGGAATAAGCATTTGTTGTCTCTGAAAGATTTGAACCAGAGTGAGGAGTTGGAACAATTGTTGGATGCCGGAGCTTCTTCTCTGAAAATAGAGGGGCGTTTGAAGGATGTGTCTTACGTTAAAAATGTAACAGCTTATTATCGTCAGAAGCTGGATGCTGTTTTCAAACGCCGTAAGGAGTATATTCGTGCATCATCCGGAAAAGTGAGATTGGAGTTCAAACCTCAGTTGGACAAGAGCTTCAGCCGTGGCTTTACTCATTATTTTCTCTTTGACCGGAATAAGGATATTTTTTCTTTCGATACTCCCAAGTCTTTGGGGGAGGAGATGGGGACGGTGAAGGAAATTCGTGGCAATTATTTGACTGTAGCCGGAGTCAAGTCCTTTAATAATGGAGATGGTGTCTGTTTTTTGGATGAGACCGGTAAGTTGCAAGGATTTCGCATAAACCGGGTGGAGAATAATAAATTATTTCCTCAGGAGATGCCTCGGATAAAGCCTCGTACACTACTTTATCGTAATTTTGATCAGGAATTTGAGAGATTGATGTCGCGTAAATCTGCCGAAAGGAAAATTGCGGTCGTCTTAAAATTGGCTGAGAATAATTTCGGCTTTACCCTGACCCTGTCCGATGAAGATGCCAACAGTGTCAGTGTGGTGCTGGAAAGGGAGAAGGAACGTGCCCGTACTCCGCAGGAAGACAATCTGCGCACACAACTTGGCAAGTTGGGAAATACCCCTTTTGAGGCTTTGGACATAGTGATTGACTGGTCGGACAATTGGTTTATTCCGGCCTCTATGCTTGCCGAACTTCGTCGTAAGGGAATAGAGAAGCTGTTGGAAGTGCGGCGCATTAACTATCGGCGGGAGATTTGCAAGTTGCCCCAAACGCATCATGCTTATCCTGTGAATGAATTGACTTATCTGGGAAATGTGATGAATGCCGATGCTGTTTCATTCTATAGGAATCATGGCGTGCAGCGTATTGCTCCGGCTTATGAAAAAGCTCCGGTAGAAGATGCAGTACTGATGTTCTGCAAGCATTGTCTGCGTTATAGCATGGGATGGTGTCCCACTTGGCATAAAGTGCGTTCTCCTTATAAGGAACCTTATTATCTGGTCGGTTCGGATGGCAGACGTTTTCGTTTAGGATTTGACTGTAAAAATTGTCAGATGAAAGTATATGCTGAAAAGTAAGTACATCGGGTTGCTGTTTTTTGTATTGGCTGTTTTGATGGCTTGCCAATATCCTTCGCTTGTTACTTCGGGCGAGGATATGCCACCAAAGACAAAGGATTCTGTCAATTGTTTGATGGAGCGGCATTATACATTAAACAGTAATTTTGAAGTTACTTCTGATTCGCTAATGCTACAGCAACTGCCATTGGTGGATGTGCTTCCTGTTTTTAAGGGAGAAAGACTGGTGGTGGCGGAATTTATGGTACAGTCGGCTGACAGTGTGGACTCCGTATGGGTGAAGGTGGCACGGGACCAGGAAACCATGGGATGGGTGCATGAAAAGGAATTATTGAAAAAAGTAGTTCCTGTAGATCCGGTGTCACAATTCATTCATTTTTTCAGTAATTCCCATACCATAGCTTTTTTGATGATATTAGGGCTTTTCGGCATTTGGTATATCCATAGGGCTGTTCGTCGTCAGAAACTGCAACTTATCTGGTTGAATGATATTGATAGTATTTTTCCTACTATTCTTTTGTGGCTGGTAGCTACCGCAGCTACACTTTATGCCAGTATCCAACATTTTGTTCCGGGGACTTGGGAGCAATTTTATTATAATCCTTCTTTGAATCCTTTTAGTATGCCCTTTATTCTTTCTCTTTTCATGCTCAATGTCTGGGGGATTATTCTTGTAGGGCTGGCTACTTTAGATGATTTGTTTCATCAGACACATGCTGAGACAGCGTTTTTTTATTTGTTGGGATTGATGTCCTGCTGCATCTTTTTATACTTATTCTTCACATTTACAACATATTACTATTTGGGATATCCATGCTTGCTGGTATATGCCGTATGGTCATTTAATCGTATAAAGCACGCTTCGCTATATAAATTCAGTTGCGGAAATTGCGGAGCGAAGATGAAGAATAAAGGGGTATGTTCTCACTGCGGTGCTGTCAATGAATAGTCCTGTTGTTTGATTCTTTTAACAAAATTCCACGCAGTTTCCTTTTGTAAACTGCATTTCCCCTATGTGTATACATTAAAAACGAGTTGCTCTGTTTCAGGAGTTATAAGCTCCATTGGGAGTGATAATAAAGTGCTTGTGTAGCAAGATAAAGAATAAATCTGGTTTGGTAAATGTGGAAACAGGAAAGGGGCTGTCGTTTTGGGAACAGTCCCTTTTTTTGTTGTGCCTGCTTGCGAAATATGATCTCTACTATTGCTCATTTGCTAATTATAGATTACTTTTGCCCATAACCTAAAAATAATACTTCAATGGATACATTATTACCATTTGCATTACTATGCTTTACCTCTTTTTTCACATTAACCAACCCATTGGGCACCATGCCTGTATTTTTAACCATGACTAAAGGTATGGATGATGAAGAACGGCGTCATATTGTGAAACGGGCTACGATCATCTCTTTTGTAACACTTTTGGCTTTTACGTTCTCCGGGCAATTCTTATTCAAATTCTTTGGAATATCGACCAATGGTTTTCGTATTGCTGCCGGTTTTATTATTTTGAAAATTGGTTATGATATGCTGCAGGCACGTTTTACCAATACGAAGTTGAAAGACGAAGAAATTAAAACGTATGCCAATGATATTTCGATTACCCCGTTATCTATTCCTATGCTTTGCGGCCCCGGTGCCATTGCTAACGGAATTATGCTGATGGATGATGCCAATACTTGGACCATGAAGGGAATTTTGATTGGAATGATTGGTTTGATTTATTTTATCACTTATCTTATATTGCGGGCTTCTACCCGGCTGGTTTCTATTCTTGGCGAGACTGGAAATAATGTAATGATGCGCTTGATGGGACTTATTTTGATGGTAATAGCCGTAGAGTGTTTCGTTAGCGGGCTCCGTCCGATATTGATTGACATTATCCAATCGAGCAGGATTTAATCAAAAAAGAGAATGTGCTCAAGGTGGAAATATGATTATTTAATTCACTTTGAGCACATTGGGGGAATTGGTATGGATTTTGTCAGTCAAACTCGACTAATATGCGGAATACCTTTCCGGGAGCTGCCGCCCATTCTTCCATAGCCTGTCGTGCAGTCTCGGGTTTGGCTACTTTGCTGATCAATTCATCCTTTGGGCAAGTTCCCTGTTCCATGTAGCGGATAACTGCTCTGAAATCTGCGGGCAGTGCATTACGCGATCCGCGGATATCAAGTTCTTTCTGGACAAAATATTTAGTTTGAAAAGAAACTTCTGATTTTGCATAACCTATACATACGACTCTTCCGGTAAATCCGACCTCATTGACGGCCATGACATAGGTTGCAGGACTGCCTACTGCTTCAATGACTACATCTGGGCCGAATCCTTCCGTAATCTTAGTCAAGCGTTCGTGCACATTTTCTGTCATGGAATTGATGGTGTGGTGTGCGCCTACCCGTTTGGCAAGTTCCAATTTCTCGTCATCCAGATCTACGGCGATAACGGTAGCTCCGCGAAGAACTGAACGTACAATAGCTCCCATACCGATCATTCCGCAACCAATGACCATTACTATGTCAATATCTGTAACCTGTGCTCGGAAAACAGCATGAAAGCCTACGCTCATCGGTTCGATCAGCGCGCAGTCACGAGGAGGAATTTGACTGGCCGGGATTATTTTGCTCCAAGGCAATGCGATATATTCACACATGGCACCATTGCGTTGAACCCCCAATGTTTCGTTATGTTCGCATGCATTCACTTTACTGTTACGGCATGAAGCGCATTTTCCGCAATTGGTATAAGGGTTGACAGTGACGCTCATGCCGGGTTTTAATGATTCCGGAACATCCTCACCTATAGCTTCAATAACGCCTCCCACTTCGTGCCCCGGAATAACCGGCAGATTAACCATCGGATTACGTCCTAAAAATGTATTCAAGTCCGATCCGCAAAAGCCGACATACTTAATTTTTACTAGAACTTCTCCCGGTTTCAATTCCGGTTTTTCAATGTCTACTACCTTCATTTCGGAAGGAGCGGTAATTTGAATTGCTTTCATTTTCTATTTGTTTTTAAGTGATAAGTGTCAGTTGGTTATTCTGACATATTTTTAATATAAGGAAGAGATACGAGATTTTTGAAACCATAAAATCTTTCAGCGTTTTTACCTAAAAAAAGAGCTTTCTCCTCTTGTGTCATTTCTGTCGTTTTAAGGATGAAATCGTAAGACATCTTGTAAGTAATGGCCGTAATGGTCCGCGGGTAATCCGATCCCCACATTAGTTTGTCTATACCTACCAGATCTGTTGCTTCTTTGATAGCCTTCACCGCTCCGGCAAATGGGTAGAATTCACTGTTGAACAACCAAGTGATACCTCCCGATTCTATCATGACATGGGTATGCCGGGCCAATTTAATTTGTTCCTGCCAATGAGGGGTTGTGACCATACCGAAATGTCCGATAGCGATTTTTAGTTGCGGACATTCCTGGATAATTTCTTTCATCTCCTGCACTTGCGTGTCTCCATCGGCCAGATCAATGGAAAGGATAATGCCTTTATCTTCCATGTAATGGAACATTTCCATCATTTCGTCACAGTTCAGCATGATTCTTCCTTCTTTTAGGAAAAGGCGGTGTGCCGGGATTTTTATTGCTTTGAAACCAGAATTTATCAATTCCTTGGCCTGTTGCAGATAACCGGGCTTACGAAACTCGCACATTCCGCATACAAAGAAACGGTCCGGGTACTTATTGATCACTTCTGTGAGGTATTCATTCTGGATGCCATCAATAAATTCTTGAGTGACTACGGCAGCCGATACTTGTGCATAGTCCATGTTTGAGAGAAAAACCTCAGCGCTATTCCGTCCGTCAATCATAAAAGGCGGAACCATCTGACGTTCTTCTCCCATGAATAACGATCGTCCGTTGGTTAATGTGCGGATAGGCAAGTCATTGACCTCCGTGTCTTGCCGTAACCAAAGATGGGAATGTGCGTCTATTATGTTAAAATCCATCATTATTCTCCTTTTTGTTATGAATTAGCCCAACTGACACGCATTTGTTCTCCGATAATTTCTTGCACTTCCTTTACCAGATTCCAGTCGATGGGTTCTTCGGCGTATGCTATATTTTTCAATACATTATCCGGATTGGCCGAACTGAACAATGTAGTGGCGATGCGTGGATTGCTGACAGAATATTGAATGGCCAGTTTCTCTATCGGGTAGTTTTTAGACTGACAATGTTGAACGGCTTTCCGGCAAGCTTCTACCAATGCTTGGGGAGCCGGATGCCACGCAGGAACTCCACGCAGGGAAAGCAATCCCATTGAAAGGGGGGAAGCATTGATGATACCGATATTCTTTGATTCAAAGTAATCCAGATAATCAGCCAGTTTCTCGTCATTCAGACAATAATGGCAGAAGTTGAGTACACTTTCCACTGTTCCGGACTCCGAGTGGTCAATGACCCATTTCAAGTTTTCCAACTGCAAATCTGTGATACCTACATGTCCCACAACACCTTTCTTCTTAAGTTCTGCCAGTGCAGGTAAAGTCTCGTTGACTACTTGATTCATGTCTGAAAACTCCACATCGTGTACATTAATCAGATCGATGTATTCAATGTGGAGTCTTTCCAAACTTTCATAAACGCTTTCCGTAGCACGTTTTCCGGAATAATCCCATGTGTTGACTCCATCTTTTCCATAGCGTCCCACTTTAGTAGAGAGGTAATATTTGTCACGTGGTATTTCTTTCAAAGCTTTTCCCAATACGGTTTCTGCCTTATAGTGTCCGTAATAGGGAGATACATCAATAAAATTCATTCCATGCTCTACTGCTGTGTAAACAGCTTTGATACCCTCTGCTTCGCGGATATCATGAAAGACTCCTCCTAATGAAGATGCGCCGAAACTAAGATTGGAAACCCGCATACCGGTTTTCCCGATTTCATTGTAATTCATTGCTCTATTTATTTTTAGATTTATTTCCGGCATCAAAAATAGAGGAATAACCTTTAGAAATGTGGTGGCAAGGAGTGAAAAAAGTACGTAAACCTTTGCGTAAAGGTGTGCACGGCTTTTTGCAGCAAAAGAAAAACCCTCGAAATTGTCCGATTTCGAGGGTTTTTGTCTGTTTCTATATGGAATGTTGTGCGCGTGATAGGACTCGAACCTACACGTCTCACGACACCAGATCCTAAGTCTGGCGCGGCTACCAATTACGCCACACGCGCAACATTGCTTTGGTAAGCGGGTGCAAAGATAAGGAATATTTCTTAAGTACCAAAGAATTTCAGAAAATTATTCCTTGTGGTTATGTAAATACTCACGTGCAGTCTCGATAATCGTATCCACATTGCGTTGCATATCCTCTGAAATCATATTGACTTTGATGTCCGGATCTATACCGAATTCCAGATGCTCCATATCCGCATCGTACATCGGACTGGCCGAGAAGCGGACAGACCAGCCGTTAGGCAGTTCGGAGGAGAAGGGCAGACCGGAACCGCCACCTGTTTTGTCACCGATGATGGTTACTTTAGGTAGTATTTTCATTCTGTTCACAAAGTCATTGGTGGCGCTGAAAGAGCGGCGGTTTGTCAGTACTACCGCCTGTTTTTGCCAGCGTACGCGGTCTAGTGACGGTTCCAGCCAAACAGCTTTGGGGGTCGAGAAATCATTGTGTCCCGGTCCGGTTTTATGGGACATATAACCTACCAACACTTTTTCATTCGTGAAACGTGCGGCTAATTTCTCGGCTGTGGTAAGATTACCACCCGAATTGTTCCGTACATCAATAATCAAACCATCGCAGATAGCCAGTTTGTTTAGAATCTCGTCCAGATTTCCTTCGCCGATGCCCGATTGGAAACTACCACAGTAAATATAGGCTATGTTGTCTTCGAAAATCTGATATTTCATGCCCGAAGACAGCGCATAATCCTTACCCAGATAGACACGTTGGATGCTGTCGCTGAAATTGGCCGGATAGCTGTCAAACCATTCACGATATTGGGAGTACTCCAGTTTGGAGGACAGATTTACGTGTCCGTCACGCAATTCGTTCAGCATATCTGCCAGAACTTCGAATAGCTGTTCATTATTCATGCCTTTTGATATTCTCTGCTTGTACTGGCTGTATATCTCATTCCAGTCCAGTCCGTATTCCTGCTTTTTATAGTCAAGGAAACAATACTGGCGGTCGATAGTCTGCCATAATGCTTCGAAGTTGCCTTCGGGAGAGTTGTCGTATTCGTCTTCCGTGATGCACGAAGTGCATAATACAACAGATACTAGCAGACTGATAAAAAAATAACTATTTCTTTTCATCCTTTATATTAATAAGGGCTGACCCGGCCGGGCATCGCCACTTTGTTCTTACCTTTTAATAAATAGAAGTTTTTCACGAAACCTATCATAAAGGCGTGTGACCATATATGGCTTTTCAGATTATTGACTTTCGCCTGCTGAATGTCACATAGATAGCCGAAACGCATATTGACCGACCGGATAGGAAAATCCAATGTGACCAGCTGACGCAAGGAAGGTTGGTTATGCAGGGAAGTGAACAATACATTCTTGCCGCCATTCTTTAAACTGAATATCTCATAATAAGATTGTCCGTATTCCGGGGAAAACATAACCCCCATAACAGGCAAATTGGCTTGATAACGGGCTATCAGCGGATAGTTGCCGATATGGAACCGGTAGATGACCATGCCCGATGCCGCCAGATTGACATACGCTTTGGCTTGGGCGGGATTATTGGAATTTCGCATGTTATAGATGAATCCGCCGTTCAAGTCCAGCATGGGACCCGCCAGTATCTTCAAGTTTTCTGTCAGTCGGAACTGGTAATGCAGCGCATAGTTCCAATTGACCATACCTGCCATTTCGTTACTTGTTTCCGCTTTATTCTCTGTCAGGGACAGATGGGCCTGGAACAGACTTTGAACAGATACGTTACCATTCATCAGTTTGGTCATACGCATACTTTCACGCAGGATACGGATCTCGGGTCCGGTATATTCCATCGGTGAAAGATAGGTGTCCAATATATTGGTAAAGCCGGCGCCGTAAAGAGTAGCCCTCATGACGTAGCGGTTTGCTTGTAAACTGTCTTCCTGCGCCTGCGAAAGCAAACTGAGAGGCAAGAACAGTAATAATAGGAGAATTTTCTTCATTCTTTAAAATAGTTTCATCTGGCCGGTGATTTCATCAATGATATCTGTTTCACTCTTGCCATGATCCGGGTCTTCAATTTCGGCAGTCTCTTCGTTTTCATCGGCACCCTCTTCCGTACCGTTCTCTTCTTTTTGAGAGTCGGGGAAGCGTAAAGGCTCCAGTTCGTTTATTTGTTCAATGTTATAAGTACTGATTCGTTTTCCTTTCGCTTTGAAACTCTTGACTCCGATGAACTGGTCCACGTCAATTTCCAACGGATCACGGAAACTGTCATGTCCTCCGAATACGACTTGTATGCGTGGATAAGCCACACAAGTAAGCAATATGGAACGGCTCTCCTTGTTCTCGCCCAAATAATTGAGACGACGTGAGGTAGATTCGAAAGTGAATCGTTTCAAATAAGGGTAACCTTGGTCGGCATCAAATAAAGCGGCGGACCATACCTTGTTGGCATCGAACTTCTCGATGATGCGGATCCCCGGATCATAATGATTGTTCAAATCGAAGTTGCTGGTATAGAACTCGCCGTTTTCATGGACTACTAAAATCAATTCGTCACTTTGGAATTCTCCCAGATATTCACCGCGTCCGTCATAGTTCAAGCGGAGCACATCCCGGTCGAACCATACTTTTCTTCCGCCCAAAGTAGAGCCGCCACGTTGTTTCAAGGCTATCTTATGCACTTCGTATTTAGACAGGATATTGCCCATGGACTGGCGTCCCTTGATATTGATGTCACTGAAATCTTTTTCATATATGATTTTCTTGATACGCGGATTCGGTTTCAAGGTAATCTTGATAACTTCCGCTTCCCCGTTAGGGTTGGCTGTAAAGTAAACAATACGTGAGCCGGGTGTACCTTGTGTTACATCATATTCACGGTCGCGGGTAATGGAAGTGATGTTGAACCGTTTGATATAGTGGAATCCTTCTTTTCCATCCCGATAGACCACATTATATATGGTACGTTTGTCATTCTTCTTGAAGATATCGACATAAAGGACATTCTTGCCGACAAACATTTTATCTGCCACACGGACCACCTTGTACTTGCCGTCTTTATAGAAGATGATCACATCGTCAATGTCTGAGCAGTTGGCTATAAATTCATCTTTTTTCAAGGCGGTGCCGATAAAGCCTTCCTCGCGGTTGATATAAAGTTTTTCGTTAGCTTCCACTACCTTCGCCGCCTCAATGGTATCGAAGTTGCGCAGTTCTGTACGGCGGGGGTATTGTTTGCCATATTTGTCTTTCAGCATCTGATACCAGTCGATGGTATATTCCACGATATGTGCCAGATGATTGTTTATTTCTTCAATCTGTTCCTTGATGCGGGCTATGTTCTCGTCCGCTTTGTCCTTGTTGAACTTCAGAATCCGTGCCATCTTGATATCCAGCAACTTCAGAATATCCTCCTGGGTCACCTCACGGATAAATTGCGGATAGAAAGGAGTCAGCTGTTCGTCAATGAACTCGCAGGCGGCGTCTGTATTTTCGGACTGCTCGAACTTCACTTCCTTATAAATCCGTTCTTCAATAAAGATTTTCTCCAAAGATGCGAAATGAAGGCTTTCAAGCAATTCTCCCTTGTGTATTTCCAGTTCCTGGCGGAGCAGGGACAAAGTGTTGTCCGTGGCTTTTTTAAGGACGGCGCTGACTGTAAGGAAGTGGGGCTTCTTCGCATCAATGACACAGCAATTGGGAGATATGCTTACTTCGCAATCGGTAAATGCATAGAGCGCATCCAAGGTTTTGTCCGAGGATACTCCCGGAGCAAGGTGCACCAGGATCTCTACTTTTTCGGAAGTAAGATCCTCTACTTTCCGGATCTTGATTTTTCCCTTTTCGCTGGCCTTCACAATAGAGTCGCATACCCCGGGGACGGTCTTTCCGAAAGGCACTTCGGCTATGGACAATGTCTTGTTGTCTATTTTATTGATTTTGGCACGTACCTTCACCACTCCACCGCGTTCTCCATCGTTGTAACGGGATACATCGATAGAGCCTCCCGTCTGGAAATCAGGATAGAGTTTGAATTCCTCGCCACGCAGATAAGCAATGGAGGCGTCACACAGTTCATTAAAGTTGTGTGGCAGGATTTTGGAAGAAAGCCCCACAGCGATACCCTCTACTCCTTGAGCGAGCAGGAGCGGGAATTTGACAGGTAGGGTGACCGGCTCTTTGTTTCGTCCGTCGTATGAAGCCTGCCACTCGGTGGTTTTGGGATTGAAAACCACGTCCAATGCGAATTTGGACAGACGTGCTTCGATGTAACGGGGGGCGGCGGCACCATCGCCTGTCAGTATGTTGCCCCAGTTTCCCTGACAGTCTATCAACAGATCCTTTTGGCCTAGCTGCACCAGTGCGTCGCCTATGGAAGCGTCGCCGTGCGGGTGGAACTGCATGGTATGCCCCACGATGTTCGCCACTTTGTTGTACCGGCCGTCATCCAGTCTTTTCATAGAGTGGAGGATACGTCTCTGGACAGGTTTTAAACCGTCATTGAGGTGCGGTACGGCACGTTCCAGAATTACGTAAGAAGCATAGTCCAGAAACCAGTTCTGATACATTCCGCTCAGCTGGTGTTTTACCCCTGTGTTTTTGGTATCTGCAGGTTTATAGTCCGAGTGTTCGTTCTCCGGCGTGGGAGTATTTTCTTCGTTCTGTTCCTCTTTATCAATAAAATCGTCGCTCATATATATTTAAATTCCTTAATGTTCTGATGATATGCACGCAAAAATACGACTTTTATTGAAAAAAATCATTTACTTTGCACATTATTTCGCCCTTATTAAAGGTTGAAAACAGGAAAAAACAACAAAAGTGTAAGAATAAACAGATAAGAAAATGGCACAAGAAGATGTTTTTAAGAAATTAGTATCGCACTGTAAAGAGTATGGTTTTGTATTTCCGTCCAGTGATATTTATGACGGATTGGGCGCTGTATATGATTACGGTCAGATGGGAGTGGAGTTGAAGAATAATATCAAGCAATATTGGTGGCAGAGTATGGTGCTGTTGCACGAGAACATCGTAGGTATTGACTCGGCTATTTTTATGCACCCTACTATCTGGAAGGCTTCCGGACACGTGGATGCGTTCAATGATCCTCTGATTGACAACCGCGATTCTAAAAAACGTTACCGTGCCGATGTACTGATTGAAGACCAGCTTGCCAAATATGATGAGAAAATAAACAAAGAAGTGGCGAAGGCTGCCAAAAGATTCGGGGATGCTTTTGATGAGGCTCAGTTCCGTAGCACCAACGGCCGTGTGCTGGAACATCAGGCCAAGCGCGACGCTTTGCACGAGCGCTTTGCAAAAGCATTGAACGACAATGATTTGGACGAGCTTCGCCAGATTATCATTGACGAGGAGATTGTTTGTCCTATTTCGGGAACTAAAAACTGGACCGAAGTACGTCAGTTCAACTTGATGTTCTCTACCGAGATGGGTTCTACTGCCGATGGTGCTATGAAGATTTATCTTCGTCCGGAGACAGCGCAGGGTATTTTTGTCAATTACTTGAATGTGCAGAAGACTGGCCGTATGAAGATTCCTTTCGGTATCGCTCAGATTGGCAAGGCTTTCCGTAACGAGATTGTAGCCCGTCAGTTCATTTTCCGTATGCGTGAGTTTGAACAGATGGAGATGCAGTTCTTTGTAAAACCGGGTACTGAGCTGGAGTGGTTCCCCAAATGGAAAGAGACTCGTTTGAAATGGCATAAGGCATTAGGTTTCGGTGATGATCATTACCGTTTCCATGACCACGACAAGCTGGCGCATTATGCCAACGCCGCTACGGACATTGAATTCCTGATGCCGTTCGGATTCAAGGAAGTGGAAGGTATTCACAGCCGTACGAACTTTGACTTGAGCCAGCACGAGAAGTTCAGTGGCAAGAGTATCAAGTATTTCGATCCGGAATTGAACGAAAGCTATACTCCGTATGTGATTGAAACATCTATCGGTGTGGATCGTATGTTCCTCAGCATCATGAGTGCCGCTTATACAGAAGAGACATTGGAGAGTGGTGAGACTCGTGTCGTATTGAAATTGCCTGCTGCTCTGGCTCCGGTGAAACTGGCCGTGATGCCGTTGGTGAAGAAAGACGGTCTGCCCGAGAAGGCGCGTGAGATTATGAATGACTTGAAGTTTCATTTCCACTGCCAGTATGATGAGAAAGACAGCATCGGCAAGCGTTACCGTCGTCAGGATGCCATCGGTACTCCGTATTGTATCACGGTTGACCATCAGACATTGGAAGACAATTGCGTGACTTTGCGTAATCGTGATACCATGCAGCAGGAGCGTGTGGCTATTTCGGAACTGAATAACATCATTGCCGATAAAGTAAGTATAACAAGTCTGTTGAAGACTTTGCAATAATAAACAGGAATTTATGAATAAAAGTATTCTTTGGCTGATTGGCTTGCTGTTTGTTACTTCTCTGTCCGTCGTTTCATGTAGTGAGACGGATGGGGTGGAAGATCCGTATGCAAACTGGGAGGAACGTAATCAGCGGTATATTGACTCCATTGCTACAGTGGCGGAAGCCAATCAAGGCAATGAGGTAGGACAATGGAAAATTATCCGTTCTTATAAACTTCCACCTTTGGGGCTGGATGAAAAAGGAAAGGTGAACGATAATGTGTATTGTGAGATTCTTGAAGTTGGTGATGGAACAGTCTCTCCATTGTTCACGGATTCTGTTGATGTGCATTATAGAGGGCAGCTTATTTCTTTGAATGATGGACAAATCGTAACCTTTGATCAAAGTTACCAAGGTGAGCTGGATTTGAATGCTGCTACTTCTGTGGGGTATAAACCTAGTGGTGTGGTAACAGGATGGACATCTGCTTTGCAAGAAATGAAAGCCGGAGATCGGTGGAAACTTTATATACCTTATAATTTAGGATATGGAGAATCTGGATATAGCTCCATACCGGGATATTCGATATTGATTTTTGATTTATATTTGGAAAAGGTTATTCCATTGAGAGGGTCAGGAAAAGCAGTAGATGCCCGGGGCGCTGATGCTGAATAGGTAATCGTATATGAATAAATATGAAGAAGAGTATTGCAGTTTTTCTGTGATACTCTTTTTTTTTGAGGGATATGCCATCTGATAATTAGATTTGTTGCTGATGATGTACTGGATTTAATTGGCATCAGGAGGCGTCCGTTTACACATACGTACGTGTAGGCCTTCACTTACGTTATGCGTATACTCTTGTTTCATCACTGGTTCTCGCGTAGGAGAAAGATGTAGCTAACTATTGAGCGTTAGCGTTTTGCTCTTTTAAACGGTACAAAGCTTGTTTTTACAATTACATTGAAAGTTGGTACAAATAAATGGTTTGCTTAGCAAAGAATTATAAGTGTGCTCAGTGCCCGAACCGGCAAATTAAGGGGCTGGAGTATGATGATATTTACAAGTATCTTCTAAGATACCTTGCTCTATCGAACGAGTTTTGTTGAAAACATCACGATCTTTTGCAGGTAAGCCAATGTGCTGTGAGTATAGCTGCTGAGAGAAGTACAACTATAAAGAAAATAATCTTTATCTTGGTCAATTCATTACAATTATGATTGACGCAAAGATAAAGATTATAAAAAAAGAATTGTTTAACAATTTATTTCACATTTCCTACTTTGATTAAGTATTCGGCAATCTGAACAGCGTTCAGTGCCGCACCTTTCTTGATCTGATCGCCTACGATCCAGAAAGTCAGTCCGTTTTCGTTTGCCAGATCTTTGCGGATACGGCCTACGTAAACAGGATCCTTGCCTGCCAGGAACAACGGCATGGGATATTCTTTCTTTTCAGGGTTGTCCATCAATACCAGTCCTTCTCCTTTGGCAAAGGCCTCACGGGCTTCTTCAGGAGAGATAGGACGTTCCGTTTCTACCCAGATACTTTCCGAGTGAGAGCGAAGAGCGGGAACACGTACACACATGGCACTTACCTGAATGTCAGAGTGCATGATCTTGCGTGTCTCGTTGAACATCTTCATTTCTTCTTTGGTATATCCATTATCGGTAAACACATCAATCTGGGGAATCAGGTTGAATGCCAGCTGATAAGCGAATTTCTCTACTGTCACGGGCTCGTTGGCCAATACCTGACGATATTGTTCGTATAATTCGTCCATAGCCGCTGCACCTGCACCGCTGGCAGCTTGATAAGTAGCCACATGCACACGTTTTATGTGTGAAAGATTTTCGATGGCTTTCAGCGCAACTACCATCTGGATAGTTGTACAGTTGGGGTTAGCTATCACGTTGCGGGGACGGTTCAATGCGTCTTCCGGATTCACCTCGGGCACTACCAAAGGCACGTCGGCATCCATACGGTAAGCGCTGGAGTTGTCAATCAGTACGGCGCCATGTTTGGTGATGGTTTCACAAAATTCTTTTGTGGTACCTGCGCCGGCTGATGTGAAAGCGATATCTACACCTTTAAAGTCATCGTTGTGCTGAAGGAGTTTCACTTCAATCTGTTTACCGCGGAATGTGTATTTTCGTCCTGCACTGCGTGAAGAACCGAATAACACTAACTCGTCCAACGGGAAGTTCCTTTCATCGAGCACACGCAGGAACTCTTGTCCTACAGCTCCGCTCGCACCAACAATTGCTACTTTCATTTTGTTTTTTGTTTTATAAGATAAAATTTAGTAATACTTTAGAACTATCACTCAGCACCTGAGGAGGTTCTGACTGCAAAATTAGAACATTTTGGAATATAAATCGGTAAAAAAGAAACTTTTTTCGTAAATTTGTCGATATTATGGTATAAAACTCAAAAAAATATGGAACTATTCGACCTTAACATACATTTTCCAGTCACCGATCCTACTTGGATATTCTTCCTGGTACTTATCATCATCTTGTTCGCTCCCATGATTTTGGGGCGTCTGCGTATCCCGCACATCATTGGTATGATACTTGCCGGGGTTGTGGTGGGAAAGTATGGCTTCAATATTCTGGAACGCGACAGTAGTTTTGAGTTGTTCGGAAAAGTGGGACTCTATTACATCATGTTCCTGGCAGGCCTTGAGATGGATATGGATGATTTCAAGAAGAACCGGACAAAGGGGCTGGTTTTTGGTATGTTCACTTTCCTTATTCCGATGGGGCTGGGTATATGGAGCAGTATGGGGATGCTGGGTTATGGGTTTCTTACCTCTGTGCTGCTGGCCAGTATGTATGCCAGCCACACTTTGATAGCTTATCCCATAATCAGCCGTTATGGGTTGTCCCGGCAGCGGACGGTCAGTATCACTATTGGGGGGACGGCGGTGACTGTGGTGCTGGCTTTGATGGTGCTGGCTGTTATTGGCGGTATGTATAAAGGTGAGGAGGTAGGCGGGCTGTTTTGGGCGCTGCTGGTTGCCAAGGTGGTCTTGCTGTTCGGACTGATTATATTTTTGATGCCTCGTATCAGCCGGTGGTTTTTCCGTACGTATGAGGATGCGGTGATGCAGTTTGTCTTTGTGCTGGCTATGGTGTTCTTGGGCGGAGGCTTGATGGAGCTGGTGGGGATGGAAGGCATTTTGGGTGCGTTCCTTGCCGGGCTGGTGCTGAACCGCTTTGTTCCTCACGTTTCTCCTTTGATGAACCGGCTGGAGTTTGTGGGCAATGCCCTGTTTATTCCCTATTTCTTGATTGGGGTGGGGATGATTATTGATGTACGCTGCCTCTTTACGGAGGGTGAAGCGCTGAAAGTGGCGCTTGTGATGACCGTGGTGGCGACATTCAGCAAGTGGCTGGCTGCGTGGATCACCCAGAAGATATATGGCATGAAAAGGGTGGAGCGCAGTTTGATATTCGGATTAAGTAACGCGCAGGCTGCCGCTACCCTGGCTGCTGTCTTGATAGGCCATGGCATTATTATGGAGAACGGAGAACGGTTGCTGAATGATGATGTCCTGAATGGTACGGTGGTCATGATTCTCTTTACTTGTATCATCAGTTCTGTCGTGACGGAACGTGCCGCACGTAAAATGGTGACTCAGGAGAATCTGACGGAGGGCGGCGAAGGGAAGGAACAGGAACGTATTTTGATTCCGGTGGCTAATCCTGAAACCATAGAAGGATTGGTAGGGATGGCTCTGATGATGAGGCATCCCAAACAGAAAGAATCTTTGGTGGCGCTGAGTGTGATCAATGACAATAATACTTCTGAAACCAAGGAACTGATAGGCAAGCGCAACCTGGAGCGTACGGCTATGGTTGCCGCCGCTGCCGATGCGTCCGTAAAGACCGTGTTGCGTTATGATTTGAACATTGCGCAAGGTATTATCCATACACAGAAAGAACATGCGGTAACGGATATCGTGATAGGTCTGCACCGGAAGACGAATCTGATGGATTCTTTCTTTGGAACCATGACGGAGAATCTGCTGAAAGGGACGAACCGACAGATTATGATCGCAAAGTTACTGATGCCTGTCAATACGTTACGCCGGATTGTGGTGGCTGTTCCCGATAAGGCGGAATATGAAAAAGGTTTCTTGAAATGGATGACGCAACTTTGCCGGATGGGGAAACAATTGGGATGCCGCGTGCATTTCTTTGCAACGGAAGATACATTGAAGCATTTGCGTGCCTTGACAGAGAAGCAGGAGGCGAACACTTTTACGGAGTTTTCTTTGCTGGAAGAGTGGGATGACCTGCTTTTATTGACCGGACAAGTGAATTATGATCATCTGTTTGTGGTGGTGTCCTCGCGTAAGGGGTCTATCTCCTATCAGACTTCTTTTGAACGTCTGCCGTCACAAATCAGCAAGTATTTTGCCAATAACAGTTTGCTGATTGTATATCCGGACCAGTTGGGAGACGACCCGCAGGAGATTGTTTCTTTCTCTGACCCTCGCGGACAGTCGGAGACACGAGTATATGATAATGTAGGAAAATGGTTCTACAAATGGTTTAAGAAAGGTGATGAACGAAATTAATATGGAATGGCAGCAGCGTACGGAACTGCTGCTGGGAAAAGATAAGATGGAACGCCTGCGCCGCGCTCATGTGCTGGTGGTGGGCTTGGGTGGAGTAGGGGCGTATGCTGCCGAAATGATTTGCCGTGCAGGGGTAGGCCGTATGACCATTGTGGATGCGGATACTGTGCAGCCCAGTAATATGAATCGTCAGCTTCCGGCTCTTCACTCTACTATGGGACGTCCTAAAGCGGAGATATTGGCGGAACGCTTCCGTGATATCAATCCTGATTTGGAACTGACCGTATTGGCGGAGTATCTGAAAGATGACCGTATCCCGGAGCTGCTGGACAGTGCGGATTTCGATTTCGTGGTGGATGCCATTGATACGGTGGCTCCTAAATGTTACCTCATATATCATGCGCTTCAGCGCCGTCTGCCCATTGTGAGCAGCATGGGGGCCGGTGCCAAACGAGATATTACCCAGATCCGTTTTGCCGATTTATGGGATACTTACCATTGCGGATTGAGCAAGGCCGTGCGAAAGCGTTTGCAGAAAATGGGGATGAAACGGAAACTTCCGGTTGTATTTAGTACGGAGCAGGCCGATCAGGATGCGGTGATACTGGTTGATGATGAGAGAAACAAGAAATCCACCGCCGGAACCGTGAGTTATATGCCGGCGGTCTTTGGTTGCTATCTGGCGGAGTATGTGATAAGAAAAATTTGATTATGATAGAATTACAGGGAATAACGAAGAGTTTCGGCACGCTGCAGGTGCTGAAAGGTATTGATCTGATGATAGAAAAAGGAGAGGTGGTAAGCATTGTGGGTCCCAGCGGTGCGGGGAAAACCACGTTGTTGCAGATTATGGGAACGCTGGATAAGGCGGACGCGGGTACTATCTTGCTGAATGGCACCGAAGTGAGCCGCTTGAAGGAAAAGGAATTGTCGGCTTTCCGCAACCGGCAGATCGGCTTTGTGTTTCAGTTTCACCAGCTGCTTCCCGAATTCACCGCTTTAGAGAATGTGATGATTCCTGCATTGATAGCAGGCACTTCCTCGTCCGAAGCCATGCAGAAGGCTAAGGAAACGTTGACGTTCTTGGGCTTGTCCGGACGTGCTTCACACAAACCGGCCGAATTGTCGGGAGGAGAGAAACAGCGTGTGGCGGTGGCGCGTGCGTTGATAAACAGCCCGGCGGTTATCCTTGCGGATGAACCGTCGGGCAGTCTGGATACCCGCAACAAAGAGGAACTTCATCAGTTGTTCTTTGATCTGCGTGATAAATTAGGTCAGACTTTTGTTATTGTGACTCACGATGAGAGTCTGGCCCGTCTGACAGACCGGACGATTCACATGGTGGATGGCAGAATTTCTTCGGAAGTCTGACAAGGGGAACGGTTGACAGTCGTTTTATCCCCGGTGTCTATACTTTCTCAGGAAAACTGGCTTTCAGAATTTCAAATGCACGGGCATAATCTTTTTCGAAAACTAATACTTTTATGTCCATTCCCGGAATATAAGCCAGTACTTGGGCAGTATATTCTCCTTGCAACATGGATTCTATGCCTTCGTTTTTCAGAAGATCTTGTAGCATGTGCGCGCGGACATCGCTTTTGAAAGAAGTAAGAATGACTGTTTTCATATTCGTTCCTCCTGTATGGGGTGATTCTTTTTTCGATTTGCAGTTTTGCAGAATCTGGCGTACCACTTCTCCGGTGACATCGCCGTCCTCGCCGTATGCGACGTTTCGTTCATTAAACCGGCGTACTATTTCCTCGATGGTGTCATCACCGATTCCTGCTTCATCCAGACGGGTTTTAAGTCCGAGTTTCTTGAAAAAGTCTTCGGTTTTTTCAATAGTCAGCGATATGCGTACGCTGGGGACTCCTGAGGTGACTCCCCAGATCCGTTCGCCATATTGCAATATCTTGTCGCGCTTCTTGTCGGCAAGGGTGCGCAAGGTTCCCGGGAATACGATAGCCAATGTCTGACCATGTGTCATGCCATGTAGTGCGGTCAGTTCGTGACCTATCATGTGGGTGGCCCAGTCTTCGGAGACTCCCATTGCGATGAAGCCGTTTAATGCCATTGTGGCGGATATCATGAATTCACTCATCAAGTGATAATCCTGTTTGTTCTCTTTGATTTGCGGGGCGATTTGTACCAGTGTACGGAGAATGCTTTCGCTCCAGCGGTCCATCAGGGAAGATTCGTTCGTCTTGGTCAGGTATTGCTCCATGACGTGCACGAAGGTGTCTGCCAGTCCGCAGGCTATCTGATAATCGGGTAGTGAGAAAGTCACTGTCGGGTCCAGAATGGAGAAGACGGGATGATGGGAGAAGAACGGATACTTTTCGTGTGTCTCACGGCATGAAATCACGGCTCCGTTATTCATTTCAGATCCTGTGGCGGGGATGGTCAGCACAGTTCCCAGAGGAATGGTGTATTGTGCATTTCCTTTTTTTACCAGTTCCCATGCATCTCCGTCGTATAGGATACCTGCCGCAATCAGCTTGGTGCCGTCTATGACCGAGCCGCCACCTACTGCCAGCAGGAAGTCGATGTTCTTTTCTTTGCCCAGCTCTATCGCTTTTTTCAAGGTGGATATATCAGGATTTGATTCTATTCCCCAAAATTCCGTGTAATCACGTCCTTCGAGGGCTTGGGTAACTTGTTCGTAGACTCCGTTTGTCTTTACACTGCCGCCACCGAAAGTGATCATAATCCGCTTGTCGGCCGGTATCTCTTGGGACAGCCGGGCAATCATGTCTTTCCCGAAGATGAGGCGTGTAGGATTGTAAAAGATAAAATTATCCATAATAAATTGGGGTTTTTCTTTGTTAATAGCGAGTAAAGATAACGCTTTTTATTTATCTTTGAGAAAAAATTTAGCTAATGAACGTAAAACTGGGAAAATACAACCAACTGGAGGTTGTAAAAGAAGTGGATTTTGGTGTTTACTTGGATGGAGGCGATGACGGAGAGATTTTGTTGCCTGCGCGTTATGTGCCCGAAGGCTGTAAGCCCGGCGATGTGCTGAATGTCTTTCTTTACCTCGACAATGAGGAAAGGTTGATAGCCACCACTTTGCAGCCATTGGTGCAGGTGGACGAGTTCGCTTGTCTGGAAGTGGCATGGATCAATGAATTCGGAGCATTTCTGAACTGGGGGTTGATGAAAGACCTTTTTGTTCCTTTCCGTGAGCAGAAGATGAAAATGCAGAAAGGGCGGAAGTATATAGTACACGCACATATAGATGAAGACAGTTACCGCATTATGGCGTCTGCTAAAGTGGAACATTTTCTTTCCAAAGAACATCCCGATTACCGGCAGGGACAGGAAGTGGATATTCTGATCTGGCAGAAAACAGACTTGGGATTTAAAGCCATTGTGGAAAATAAGTTCAGTGGTTTGCTTTACGATAATGAAATATTCCAACCTCTGGAAACCGGCATGCGACTGACGGCTTATGTGAAGCAGGTGCGTGAGGATGGCAAGATAGATCTGGTTCTGCAAAAACTGGGCGCGAAGAAGGTGGATGATTTCTCGGAGGTGTTATTGCAGTATATTAAAGATCATGACGGTTTCACTCCGTTGAATGATAAAAGTGATGCCGGGGATATCTATGATACTTTCGGTGTCAGTAAGAAAACATTCAAGAAAGCGGTGGGCGATTTATATAAAAAGCGTCTGATTGTTTTGGAAACTGAGGGAATACGCCTTGCCTAGTGAGGCCTTTCCCTACCGGATATAGGAAAAACCCTATGAACTTATGGGGAAAATCAATTGCGGGGGAAAGTGATTTCCCCTATTTTTGTGCCATAGAACTAACAAACTAAAAACGTAACAGCTATGAAAAGATGGACTACATTATTGATAGTGATTTGTATGCTGGGCATAACCATTCCCGCAATGGGGGCCATGAGCATCAGCAAAATGAGGCAGAATACCCGTTTCCTCACAGACCGTATGGCATACGAACTGAAACTCAGTCCGCAGCAATACAATGATGTGTACGAGGTGAATTATGACTTTGTCAACAATGTCCGCTACTTGATGGACGATGTGGTGAGAGGGTATGATTATGCGTTGGAGCGTTATTATGATTTTCTGGATGTACGCAATGATGATCTCCGTTGGATACTCTCCAGTGCGCAGTATCGCCGCTTTATGGGAGCCGAGCATTTCTACCGTCCCATTTACGCGCATGAGAATAAATGGCAGTTCCGCATTTATCTGGTATATAATAATGTGAACTTCTTCTATTATGGAAAACCGCATCATTACACCAGCTATTGCGGAGGGCATTATCGTACTCATTTTAACAATGTCAGCTATTATAAGACTCATTATCGTGACCGTTACCGCCATGATGTGTACGACGGACATTATCGCATCCGCCATGACCGGGTGACTTATGATACACATCGCCGCCGTGATTTCAATGTGGCTGTCCGGCCTTCCCGAAAGGATCATCATCGTCCTGCTGCCCCTCACCAGTCTCGTCCCGACAGACCACAAGTCCGCCCTGACAGACCGTCGGGTGAGCATCATCGCCCGTCTGCTCCGCAGGCAAGACCGGACAGACCGAAGAAGGATCATGACAACAAGCATGACGGACGCCCTTCACAGCGTGAACAGAACTCACGGGTTGATAAAGACCGTCGTGAAAACAAGCGTACGGCTCCGTCCGGAAGAGAGGTGAGAAGAGAGAATAAGAAGAAGGAAAAGGATTCAAACCGGTCAAGAGAAAGAAATAAGAGTCATTCCGGTGAAAGAAGTGCTGCCCGTATGCGTACGGTATAGCTTTTGATAGGGATTGATCATTCATGAACTGTATGAGAACGCGTCTGACGCGCTCTCATACAGTTCTTTTATTTTTCCGAAAGAATAGAGTGATGGCTTTGAATATTTCCGTACTTTTGGAAATTAGAGCACGGACAGCCGTGTGCTGATTGTGTGATGCGATAGTTTGTCTGGTGTTTTTAGATGCCGCAGGGTGTGGGGGCTTTATTTTTACAGGAAAGTTACCGACAAATCATTTTTTTAGCTATAACATTCGACCCAGGCTGTTTTCTGACGTATCATAGTATAAACCAACGATCGCATGATGAATCAAGAACAAATACAGGAACTTGTTGACCGGAGCAAACGGAATGATACGATTGCTTTTGCACAATTGGTGTCGGTATTCCAGGCAATGGTGTTCAGACTTGCTTTTCGTTTGCTTTGTGACGAAGATGAGGCAAAGGATATGGTACAGGACGTTTTTGTGAAAATATGGATCTCGATAGATAAATATGACGCCTCGTGCCGGTTCTCAACTTGGATGTATAAAATAACCTGTAATACCTGCTATGACCGGCTTCGGGCATTGCGGCGTACTCCCCCGGCTTATTCATCAGAAACCATATCCGTGGAACATGATATCGGGTCCGGAGAAAATATAGAGGAAGCGCTGTCCCATAAAGAATTGAAAGATTTAATTCTACGCTTCACCGAAGAGCTGACCCCTAAGCAAAGGTTAGTATTTACACTTCGTGATATTGAAGAACTGGATGTGGCCGAAGTCGTGATTATCACCGGCCTGTCGCCCGAGAAGATAAAGCATAACCTCTATCAGGCGCGAAAACAAATCAGAAATAAAATGCATCAAATAGACCCTGGCTTATGAAACGAGAAGAACAACGATATGAAGAATGGCTGGAAAAGGTGAGAAAGAATCTGCCTTTAGTAGAGAATCCTGAGGAATTGTCCGAGGATATCATGAAAAAAATAGTCCGTATTCCGCGCAAGCCTCAGAAAACGGTGAATGTGCTCAGGTGGCTTTCTGCCATAGCCGCCCTGTTCTTGTTGGGTGCTATGATGTATGAGGTTCTTTTTTATGCTGAGGCTCCGCCTCTTGAGAGAGGGACAGTTACTCTTAACAGCTGTCCTCCTACGCGAATCATTCAGTCAGTACCTTTAGAGAGGATGTCTGAAATGACGGTGCGGGAAAAGACTGTCTTTTTATTCCGGATATGGAAAGAACAGCGCGAGGTACAGTGCAGAAGAGAAAACCTCATCAATAAATTGAAAGATCGTAATCATTAAAAAGAAAAGTGTTATGAAAAGAGTGATGATTAAAATAAATGTATCGGTTCTGTTGCTGGTACTGGCATCTTGTTCCACCAATTATCGGATGACCACGTGTGTGTATAAAGACGGCAGGATAAGCAGGGAAGTATATGCCAAAGCCGATTCCGCTTTTCTGGCAGGTAATAGAAGCGGTAATCCTTTTTTATTCCAGCTGGGAGATCGTTGGATGGTGGAAAACTTGGATTCCTGTGTGAAAGTTGATTTTTTTGGAGAGGAAGGCGAGCTTAATGTAAAGGCGGAGCGGACATGGAAGGCGGAAGGTACGTTTTCATTCTTTTCCGCCAACGAGAAGTGGATGAAGCCTTTGGCCGAACCGCAAGAAAAACTGGAAAAACACTTCCGTTGGTTTTATACCTATTATACGTATACATGTGATTTCCGGGAAATAGAAGACAAAGGTCCCATACCCATGGACAAGTATCTGGACAAGCCGGAACAGGCCTTGTTGTTTCAAGGGGATATGAGCGGTTATCAGGGAATGAACGGAGTGGAACTGAAGTCAGTGTTGGAAGATGCGGAGGAAAAGTTTATGAAATGGCTCTATCATACACAATTCGAGTTGAGTTATGAAGTGGTGGAATATTTCCTGCAAAGGGGAGGAGAGGCTGCCTATGTTGCAAAACTGAAAACTGAAAAGGAAGAAATCTTTCTAGGAGATAAAAATCGGAAAGAGGAAAATGAATGCTCACCCGAATATGTCTGCACCTTGTTGGATAAACGGTACGATACGCTCGTTTTCACGGATCTGTATAAGGCCAATCAAAAGGAGATGCAGAAAAGGTATGATGAAAAGTGTGTCACTATGGAATTGTTTGACAATCAGATTAAGTTTGAATTGGCCATGCCCGGCGAGTTGCTTTCTGCAAATACCTTGCTGAAAGAAGGGGATAGATTAGTGTGGAAGGTGGATGCTTATCGGTTGTTGGGAGGAAGTTATGTGTTAGAAGCTGAATCGCGCGCAATGAATACTTGGGCATTTTGTGTGACGGGCCTTTTGATTGTATTGGCCGGATATGGAATCATAAGAAAGAGATAGTCCCGGAAGATGGAATGTTTGGTGCTTTTAGTACTAAAAAAGATTAAGGAAAGAAATAACAGGAAAGAAAAAAGAGTAATATTACTCTGTAAAACGACAAAACACAATAAGTTATGAAAAACATTATTCTTATGGCTCTGCTTTGCACGGGCTTCTTTTCAGCACAAGTTCAAAATGAATTTACCATTCAGGGAAAAGTCAAAGGACTGAAAGACGGTACGGTGGTTACGCTGTTTCGTGCGGAAGGCTTTCCCCCTATGGGATTGGACTTATGGGCTGCTCTGGGAGTAAAATCATGACTATTTGGGGAGGCTATGGTGAAGGCTGTTTGAAGGCTGAAATGAAAGAATTGCTGGGGGAGTGAAGTCGTATCCCGGTATTATATAGTCAAACAGAATTGATTTGCGAAAAATAGGGTGGATGGATCTCCGGTAGCTTCAAAAAGTAACTTAAGTGCATCGGGCAAGTAACTTAACTTACTTGGCACTTTAACTTAACTTACTTGGCTCATGAAGTTAAGTTACTTTTTTACTCTATTTCGCAAATCAATTCTGTTTGGCTATAATTATTCTTCTTGATAGATATCTGAAGCCATTTGCACGCTATCTGACTTTACTTCCGGTACTGTAATCATTTTTAATGCCTCTCCTTTCAACTCAATCTCCGGACGGACAGCAGCGGCCTGTTCGTCCGTCAACAGTCCTTTGGCTTGCAGACGTTCCGCTATTTTCTAAAAATAATACTCGTTATTTTCTATTTTGAGGCTTCCGTCAGGATTAAAGGAAGAACGGAAATGTTTCGGCTTCGGAATAATGGAAGCCAGGAAGATAGCTTCCTTCGTAGTGAGTCGTGACGGTTCTTTATCAAAATAAAACCGGGATGCTTCGCGGGCACTGTAAATGAAAGGCCCCCATTTCCACAATGTTCAGATAAACCTCATACATACGCTGTTTACTGGTGATATGCTGCTGCTCGATGAGCCAGACTATGAGAGAGCGGTTCCGGTAAGAATAAGTAGGGCTGATAAAATAAATGCAGCCCTTTTAATCCATTGGTTCATAAGAAACTATGATTAATTCGGGCTGCAATGTTAATTGATTTTTATGAAGATTCACTACAGAATCTTGAAAATCATTCCAAAGCAAGAGGAATCCCTTTGTAGAAATCCAGAATCTTGGTACGGAACAGATAGTCATATTTTGACTGAAGCATGTCCGAAACGGCTTTCATCCAGTTGGTACGGGCTTCATTATATTCGGTAGCGTTGGCTTTGCCGTTGGCATATTTCTCGCTCATCAGACGGAAAGAAGCTTCGGAAGCCTCTGTAGCTGTGGTGCTGCTTTTGTATTTGCTTTCGGCGGCTACTGCATTATAGTATGCTTGCTGTATTTCTTTGAAAAGCATTTTCTTGCTCTCTTCCAGTTTCCAGGATAAAGCTGTGCGCTGAATGCGGGCACTCTTTACTCTGTTTCGTGTCTCAAGGCGGTTGAACAACGGGATGCTGAGTGAGAATTGCAGATACTTGTTAAAGTTCTGATGCCACTGGCTGCTGAATGAGGCATTCTCCACTCCCGAAAGATTATAGTAGTTTGTACCTACTCCAGCACCGAAGTTTAACTGCGGATACCAGGCGCTTTGTGCGATACGGATACTTTTGGTGGCTCCTTCCAGACGGAACTGGGCGGCCTTGATACCCGGTTTGTTCAGTACGGCTTGGGTATAAATATCTTCGGGAGGTGAAAGCAGTGTGAAATTGTCTTCTACACGGGGAGATACTACACCAAATCCCTCGGGAGTGGGAAGTTCCAGCAGCTGGCTCAGTTCCAGCAATGCCAATTGATAATTGTTGTCGGCTTGTACGGCAGACATTTCGTCTTGGGCAACCCGTGCACGGGCTTCATACACTTCGGCTTCCGAAGCTTTTCCGTTATTGAAATAAGCTTCTTTCGATTTCAGTTGCTCACGGCTCAATTCTACCTGGCTATGCGCTACTTTGGCCAGCTCCTCATTAAAAAGAATCTGTAGATAAGCGGAGGTGACCGAAATGCTGATATCTTCTTTGGCTTTGTTCAAGTCCTCTATGGCTGCTTTCAGGTTCAGTTTGCTGAGAGCGATGTTGTTCGGTATCCGCAATCCTGTAAACAAGGGGATGCTGGTACTGAGTGAGAAGTTGGTGTTCTTGGTGTTACGGTCGCCGTATGTATTATCGGCTTGTAAGGCACGGCCGAAGTTGAATGATTGTCCTACATTTCCGTTCAGATTAGGCAGACGGCTGTATTTGGCGGTGTTCAAGGTGACTGCATCCTGATCGCGCGCGGCTTCCTGTTGCTTGATGCTCAAATTGTGCTCGATGGCGTAGTCAATGCATTGGCGCAAGTCCCATTTTTCCTGGGCGGCAACTGGCAATGCCGCAAGGAGAGCCATGGCTATAATGATTTGTTTCTTCATAATGTTGTTTCTATTATTTCTTTTCTGCTCCACGTATTTTCTCATTGGCGTTCAAACCGTTCTTCACTTCAATCTTGATGCCGTCGCTCATACCTGTAGTAATGGTACGGCGGCTGAATTTTTGTGAAGGGACACTGTCGGTCAAGACATATACAAAGGTAGAGTCGTTTTTAAACTCAACGGTACTTTCGGGCACTGCCAATACTTTGCTGGCACGTGCCAGGACGATTTCCGCATTTGCGCTATATCCCGAACGGATGGTAATCGTGTCGGGCACTGTGATGGCGGCTTTGATCTCAAATTGGTTGGCACCGTTTTCTTCCACGCCTTTAGGGGATATATACTCCAGTTGTGCATCAAACTCCATGTTTTGCAAGGCTCCTAGAGTTATTTTTACCGGCATGCCTTGGTGTATGCGCCCTACTTCCGTTTCATCAATATTGCCGCGGAAAATCAGATCATTCATGTTGGCTACGGTGGCGATAGTGGTTCCGTCATTGAAGGTGTTGCTCATGATGACAGAGTTACCGGCTTTTACAGGTACATCCAGAATCAGTCCGTCGATGGTAGACCGGATAAGGGTGCTGCTGAATGAAGCTTTGTTTTTAGTGATACCTTCTTTGACTATTTCCAGATTGTCTTTGGCTGTCTGTAATTCTTCACGTGCCTGTTTTACAGCTACCTCACTCTTTTCGTATTCTTCACTGCTGATCAGTTTGCTTTCGAACAGTTTTTTCATGCGGGTGAAATCAGTCTCTCCTTGTCTGGCATTGATCTCAGCCAGTCTTACGCGGCTTTCTGCCGAGTTCAGTTGTCCCAGTTCGGGGATCACCTTTACTTTGGCTATCACTTCGCCTTTCTTTATTTTTTGTCCGGCTTCCTTATATACCTCGTCTATGATGCCTGAAATCTGCGGTTTGATCAGAATCTCGTCACGCGGTTCTATTTTACCGGTAGCTACGGTAGTCTTTTTCAGATCGGTGATTTCTGCGTTTAATACAGTATATACGCTGGCTTTGGGTTGTGATTTTTGATAAAGAAATACAAATGTCCCGATGAATATCAGTGCAACGATGACTAATAATGCAATTTTTACATACTTTTTCATATCTGTTTGTTTTATTATTTTTTTACTCTTGTTTGTTGCTGCATGGAAATCTTCTCCGTTTGTCAGCTGGTTTTATTCGTCTCTTATAGCTTCAATGGGTTTGATGGCCATGGCACGATAGGCCGGCGCCAATCCTGCCAGCATACCCAGAACCATCAATAAAATGCAGGCCCCGACAGCCATCCAGAAACTGATTTGGAAATGCGCCTCTGTGCCCGAAGCTGCTGTTCCTATTTCCAGCCCTTGTAAAATCAAGACTCCGAAACAGATTCCCAGCAATCCGGCAAAAGTTGTCAAGACCATGCTTTCAGAAAGAATCTGGTTCAATATATCTTTGGGGCGTGCGCCGATGGCCCGGCGGATACCGATTTCGGTCGTACGCTCTTTTACTGTTACCATCATGATATTGCTTACTCCGATAGCTCCTGCCAGCAATGTCCCCAAACCGACCATCCATGCCAGAATATTGATACCGGTGAACAGATTGTCAATCATGCTGAACATTGCCTCGGCATTGACCATGATCACTGCTTGCTTGTCGTCCGGGTGAATGTAGTGTGCTTTCTTGATAACTTGTTCTATTTTGTCGGCTATGCTGGTAACAGTCACTCCCGGTTTCACCGTAATACAGACTAAATCAATTCGTTTCCCGAAATTATATGCTTTCTGCATGGTAGTAAACGGAAGGGTTACACTGTCCTCTGTTCCGGCGTTGATGTTCATGTTGCTGGTTGATAAGCTGACTCCTACAATCTGATAATAAATGCCGTCCACACGCAAATATTGTCCGCAGGGATTCCCCCCTTGGGGAAACAGTTCATCGTACACGCGTTTTCCTATGGTGCAGACTTTCCGGTTTTCCAATATGTCTACGTCATTGATAAAGCGCCCCATTGTAATATTCTGGGCTTCTATCTTCTCGTAATCAGGCTGTAATCCTCTGACAGCACAGGAACTTTTCTTGTCTCCGAAAATAGCGGTAGAACCCCACCGGCTGATGTTGGGAGTGATCACTTCTACTTCCGGTACGACTTGGCGGATACGTTCCACATCGTTAATTTCCATATCCCAATAACGTCCTTTTCTGAATCCTTTATAGGCTTCACTGGTTTTATTACTTCCGAAAAATACGGAGTTGGTAGCGAATCCTTTAAAGTTTGCCGACATCATATCTTGTAGTCCCTGGCCTCCTCCCATAAGGGCGACCAGCATGAATATACCCCAAAAAACGCCGAAAGCGGTCAAGAGGCTACGTGTCTTGTTTCTGGTGATGGTGATGAATATCTCCTCCCACCTGTCTAAATCTATTCTCATAATCTTAATCTGCTCTAAGTGCTTCGATAGGCCGGATCATGACAGCTTTGCGGGCAGGAAAGAAACCTGCCAGTGTACCGGCTATCACTAACGTCATGGTTGCTTGTATGGCTACACTGATATCTACAGTGGGATTGAGGAACACCGTTTCGGTGAAGACCCCTGCGTCCATTGTTTGATTTCCTGCCACGGCATTCATGTATTCCGTAGCGGCAATACCTGCCACCATTCCTATATATCCGAAAAAGGTGGTAATAGTTACACTTTCGGCTATAATCAGCCATAAGATGGATGCAGGCTTGGCGCCCAGTGCTTTGCGGATACCAAATTCACGGGTACGTTCTTTTACAGTAATCAGCATGATATTGCTTACGCCCACTATGCCGCTCAGCAACGTGAATATGCCGATCACCCAAATGGCTATGGTCAGGATGTGCATCCCCTTTTCTTGTTGCATGAATTGAGTGAAACGGTTCCACATCCAGATGGCACCTTTATCATCAGCTGTAAAACGATGATGTATACCAATAGCTTTGCGGTACTCCTCTTCGAAAGTTTTATTTTTTTCTTCTGTATCGAGTCCCTGTGTCATAAATATCAGATTGTTCAGCTTGTCACCTTTATTATATATAAGTTGTAAGGTGGTGAACGGAATGAAGGCATTGGGTTGGAAACTTCCCTTGTCGGTAAACAGGCCTACCACTTGATATACCACTCCGTTGGCATTGACAAACTTTCCGATAGCCTTGTCCGCCTCTTTTTTAAAGAGCATTTCTGCGGTTTTGGTATGAAGGATGATCACTTTTCGTCGCTGGCGGATATCAATGTCATTGATAAATCGTCCTCCGGCGGGTTTTACTCTTTCTACATCCTTATGATTGGGATATACTCCTTCCAATGTGGTGGATACATAGTCTTGTCCGTATGTTAAGGTCACATTGCTCTGACGTACGGTAGCTCCTACGCTGATGACATTTTTCGGAAAATCGGTTTCGGTTATCCGATAATCTTTATTGTCCAGTTCTATGCGGCGTCCTTCTTTCAATCCGTCGTATGCTTTGGAAGTCCATCCGGGAAATACTTTGATGGAGTTCATAGCCATGTCCGCCGAGGAGCTTTCGAAAGCGTGGATTAGTCCGTTGCCCGCTCCCAGCAGCACGATCAACATGAAGATGCCCCAGGCTACGGCAAATCCGGTGAGGAACGTGCGTAATTTATTGCGCTTTATTGTTCCGAATATTTCTTGAATAAGATCAATCATGGGCGTCAGTTATTTCATGAATCCGTTCTTTCCGAAAGGAGAGGCATTATGGTCAATGTTTTCTTCAATCCGCTCAATCACCCCATCTTTGATATGGATGATTTTGTCTGTCTGGTTCGCCACCCCACTTTCGTGGGTTACGACCACGATGGTCAGTCCCTCATTTTTATGCAGTTCTTTCAAAATGTTCATCACTTCCACGGAAGTTTTGCTGTCCAAAGCTCCGGTAGGTTCATCGGCAAGGATGATTTGCGGTTTGGAAATCAAGGCACGTGCTATGGCTACACGCTGCTTTTGTCCGCCGGACAATTCGTTGGGCATGTGATGCGCCCATTCTTTAAGTCCCAGCTTGTCAAGGTATTCCAATGCCATTTGGTTTCTCTTTTTCCGGCTCACTCCTTGATAAAAGAGGGGAAGCGCTACATTTTCTACCGCATTTTTAAAGGAAATCAGGTTGAAGGACTGAAAGATGAAGCCTATCATCCGGTTTCTGTACTCAGCGGAGCGGGTTTCGCTCAGATTCTTGATTAATACGTCGTTCAAATAATATTCTCCCGAATCGTAGTTGTCCAAGATGCCTAAAATATTCAATAAAGTGGACTTTCCGGACCCCGAAGCGCCCATAATGGAAACAAACTCACCTCGTTCTATGTCGAGGTCAATACCTTTCAAAACATGCAGCGGTGCTCCGTTGTGATAGGTTTTGTTGATGTTCTCTAAATGTATCATTACCGATGAATTTAACTTGTGTTTGTCTAGTTAGACGTGCCGAAGGTACAAAAAGTTGCAATGCTATATGAAATAATTGAAAAAAAATTTGCTCTCTTTTTTCTCATTATGTACATTTGCTCAAAATAACTAACCCTAAATAATAATATATCATGGTAACAGGCATGGAAAAACCCTACGTAGTAGGTATGGACATTGGCGGAACTAATACTGTTTTCGGTATCGTAGATTCACGTGGTAACGTATTGGCTACCGATTCAGTTAAGACACAATCATTTGCTAAAATAGAGGATTATGTGGAGGCTGTCAGTTCAAAATTGCGTCCGTTGATTGAATCATTCGGTGGTGTGGAGAAAATAAAAGGTATGGGTGTAGGTGCTCCTAATGGGAACTACTATAACGGTACGATTGAGTTTGCTCCGAATCTTCCCTGGAAAGGTGTAATTCCTTTAGCTGCCTTGTTTGAAGAAGCGATAGGTGTGCCTACTGCTTTGACAAATGATGCAAATGCTGCCGCTATCGGTGAAATGACATACGGTGCGGCTCGCGGTATGAAAGATTTTATTATGATTACTCTTGGAACCGGTGTCGGTAGTGGTATCGTAGTAAATGGACAATTGGTTTATGGACACGATGGTTTTGCCGGAGAGTTAGGGCATGTGATTGTTCGTCGTGACGGACGTCAGTGTGGTTGTGGCCGTAAGGGTTGTCTGGAAACTTACTGCTCGGCTACAGGTGTGGCACGTACGGCGCGTGAGTTTTTGGTTGCTCGTCCCGAACCTAGTTTGTTAAGAGACATTCCGGCTGAAGATATCGTATCTAAAGATGTTTTTGATGCGGCTGTAAGAGGGGATAAATTAGCGCAGGATATTTTTGAATATACAGGACGTATTTTGGGTGAGGCTTTGGCGGACTTCATCGCTTTCTCCAGTCCGGAAGCGATTATCCTGTTTGGTGGATTGGCAAAATCCGGTGATTATATCATGAAGCCGATCCGTAAAGCGATAGATGATAATATCTTGAAGATTTACGAAGGCAAGACTAAATTATTGATTTCTGAATTGAAGGATGCTGATGCTGCCGTGTTGGGAGCTAGCGCGTTAGGCTGGGAAGTAAGAGAATAATGGAAGACAGAAAACAAGGATATAAAGTCCGGGAATATCACGGGCCGGTAAAACGTTATTGCCAGATGTTGAGTCTGAAAGACGATCCGGCCTTGGTAGCCGAGTATAGAAAGCGTCATTCGGAAGGCAGGATCTGGCCGGAAACGTTGGCGGCTATCCGTGAAGTTGGTATTTTGGAAATGGAAATTTATATCCTGGGTACCAATTTATTTATGATAGTGGAAACGCCTCTCGATTTTGATTGGGATACGGCCATGGCCAGAATGGCTACGTTGCCTCGCCAGGCAGAATGGGAAGAGTATATGTCTGTCTTTCAACAGGCGGAGCCGGGAGCGTCTTCGGCTGAAAAATGGCAGTTGATGGATAGAATGTTTCATCTATATGAATAACTTTCATTCTAGAAAATAAGAAGAAAAGGATATGATAAAAATCATATCCTTTTCTTATATTATAAACTTATAAATTTGTGTTCTTTATGGTAAAGCTCATCAGGCATTCGCCTGCTGGCTCATTAATTTCTGAAGCTTGTATTGCAAAGATTGGCAAGCAGCTCCTTTTCTCATTGCTTTGTATCTTCTTAATTGATACTGCAACATCTCGATTGTGTCATTTGTTCTTTTCATAATTACATCTTTTTTATGTTCTCCCGTTTGGAGAACTGGTTATTCCTAAAAACCTTTTGTTTTCTCTTTTACTACTGCAAAGATAACACCAAAAGCCCTAATTATGTTTAGAAACATAGAATTAACCTTCTAGCTTTAACGTTTTATGTGTATTTACTTTGGTTATTTAGTATGTGTTAAGAAACACAACTGTAATAATGACACTTGTAATCTGACAGTAAAATGTTCGTTAACAAATGTGGCAGTTCTTCTTAAATCATGTTATTAAACATGCTTTTTTAGTTGTTTTATTTGCAGATTTCACTAAAGTCCGTACCTTTGCAATGTGTTTTTCATAGTATTAGATTTAAGGTTAACAAAGGTTGGAGCAAGGCGTTGCTCCTTTTTTTATGTCTATAGATGAAAAAAACTTCCAGTTTACAAATTGTTTTGTTACATTCGCATTATAAATTTGATATTTAAACTACTATTATGAAACACTTATTCATCACAGTTCTATTATTGTTGCCGTTGTGCCACATGTTGGCGCAGGAGAGAGAATACGTAATTGTTGTTCATGGCGGTGCCGGTGCTATGGCAGGGCTTGAGAACAATCAGGAGAAATCGGCCTTGTATTATGCAGCTTTAGATTCAGCTTTAAGTATCGGAAATGCTATATTGTCTGCCGGAGGTGAAGGACCTGAGGCGGTAATGGCGGTAGTTAATTATTTTGAGAACAACCCCTTGTTCAATGCTGGTAAGGGGGCGACATGTACCAGTGCCGGAACTTTTGAACTGGATGCTTCTATTATGGAAGGTAAGGATTTGACAGCAGGAGCTGTCGCCGGATTGAAAACGGTGAAGAATCCGATAAATGCTGCTTATGCTGTAAAGAATAAAACACCTCATGTGATGCTGGCAGGTGAGGGGGCTGACCGGTTTGCAAAGTCACAAGGACTGGAAATTGTGGATAATATGTATTTTGCTACTCCCAAGACGTTGAAGTGGATAGAGGATTTGAAAAAGGAGAGCAAGAAGAATGGAACTGTGGGCTGTGTGGTACTGGACAAGCAAGGTAACTTGACAGCGGGAACAAGTACTGGTGGTATGTTCAAGAAGCAATGGGGCCGTGTGGGAGATTCTCCGGTGATTGGTGCGGGTACTTATGCGGATAATGAAGGTTGCGCAGTGTCATGCACCGGGCATGGAGAGTATTTTATCCGTCATGTCGTAGCTTATAATCTTTCTACTCGTGTGAAGTTGTTGCACCAGCCTGTCGGGGAGGCTGCCGATTATATTATCCATCAGGAGCTGAATGCCAAGGAGGGAAATGGTGGATTGATCGCAGTGGACAAGAAAGGTAATTTTGCCATGCCGTTTAATAGCGGAGGTATGTTCCGTGGCTACTTGTATAAGGAAAAAGGAACAGGAAAAATTTCTAAAGCAGTGGGTATAGGGGAGAAGATGAAAACTTTATAATTTTTATAGGAAATCGAAGGTAGAATGCCTCTCTGAAATACTTCATGTCATCTCAGAGAGGCTTTTTACCTTTAATTTTAGTTTCTGTTTGAATTTTCTTGCCGACTCTCGCCTCCCTCGACTTTTCCTACAATAGAGTTTTGCAAAACTCTATTGTAGCGACTTCTTTCCTTGTATTGCATTTTCACTATTAAAGCCCGGTTATAAAAGGGTTTGAATGAATATTGAACACTTCACCCCATTCCGGGATAAGAAGGAAAGATGAAGACGTTTACTGCTGCCGGAATCCGATTCATCTTTCTGGTAGTGAGATACTTTTCGGCAAAAAAAAGTAAAGAACCTGTAAACACGTGCGTATAAACAGATTCTTTACTATTGCTTAAAAGGACAAACTATTCAGGTGGAAAAGCCTATTCCTCTTCGTCCAGCAGAATGTCCATAATCTGAACGGCCGCTTTGGCAACGGAAGTTCCGGGACCGAAAATCGCTACAACACCCGCCTTGTACAAGAAGTCATAGTCTTGAGCGGGAATGACACCACCGGCGATGACCAGAATGTCTTCACGTCCTAATTTCTTCAATTCTTCAATAATCTGCGGGATCAGAGTCTTGTGGCCGGCCGCCAATGAGGAAACGCCTACCACATGAACATCGTTTTCCACCGCGTCACGGGCAGCTTCGGCGGGAGTCTGGAACAACGGTCCCATATCTACGTCGAAACCACAGTCGGCATAACCTGTTGCGACTACTTTTGCACCACGGTCGTGTCCGTCCTGTCCCATCTTGGCAATCATGATACGCGGACGGCGGCCTTCCTTCTTTGCAAATTCTTCGGTCAGTTCGCAAGCTTTTGCGAAATCTGTATCCTTTTTACTTTCTGATGAATACACGCCTGATATAGTTCTGATTACTGCTTTATAACGTCCTACAATTGTTTCACAAGCATCCGAAATCTCGCCCAGGGTAGCGCGGACATGAGCCGCTTCTACAGCCAGTTCCAGCAAGTTGCCTTTGCCTGTTTTCACACATTCGGTGATGGCTGCCAGAGCCTTGTCTACTTCTGCCTGGTTGCGGCCTTCCTTCAAACGCTTCAGATTCTCAATTTGTTCCAGACGTACAGCGGTATTGTCCACCTCAAGGATATCGATCGGATCTTCTTTCTCCAAACGATATTTGTTGGTGCCGACAATAGTCTGGGCGCCGGAGTCGATGCGGGCCTGAGTACGTGCCGCCGCTTCCTCGATACGCATCTTGGGCACACCGGTTTCAATCGCTTTCGCCATACCGCCCAGACTTTCAATTTCCTGAATATGTTCCCAAGCCTTGTGGGCCAGTTCATTAGTCAAGGATTCCACATAGTAAGAACCGCCCCATGGGTCAACATTCTTGCAGACGTATGTTTCTTCCTGGATATAAATCTGAGTATTACGTGCGATACGTGCGGAGAAGTCGGTGGGCAATGCGATCGCTTCATCCAGTGCGTTGGTGTGCAGTGACTGGGTGTGTCCCAATGCTGCCGCCATAGCTTCGATACAAGTACGGCCTACATTGTTGAACGGATCTTGCTCGGTCAGTGACCATCCCGAAGTCTGGGAGTGGGTGCGCAATGCCAGTGATTTAGGGTTCTTCGGGTTGAACTGTTTCACAATCTTGGCCCACAGCATACGTGCCGCACGCATTTTGGCGATTTCCATAAAGTGGTTCATGCCGATAGCCCAGAAGAACGACAGACGCGGGGCGAATGCATCGATGTCTATGCCTGCGGCCACTCCGGCACGGAGATATTCCAGACCGTCGGCCAATGTATAAGCCAGTTCAATATCTGCTGTGGCACCTGCTTCCTGCATGTGGTAGCCCGAGATGGAGATGGAATTGAACTTAGGCATTTTCTGTGAGGTATATTCAAAGATGTCGGAGATGATCTTCATGGAGAAGGCGGGCGGATAAATATAGGTGTTGCGCACCATAAATTCCTTTAAGATATCATTCTGGATGGTTCCGGCCATTTCTTCCAATTTGGCTCCCTGCTCCAAACCGGCATTGATGTAGAATGCCATGATGGGAAGCACGGCGCCATTCATGGTCATGGAAACGGACATCTTGTTCAAGGGGATACCATCGAACAACACCTTCATGTTTTCCAATGAGCAGATAGACACGCCTGCCTTGCCTACATCACCTACTACACGCTCATGGTCGGGGTCATAACCGCGGTGGGTCGGAAGGTCGAACGCTACAGACAAGCCTTTCTGGCCTGACGCCAGATTGCGGCGATAGAATGCGTTACTTTCTTCGGCGGTGGAGAAACCTGCGTACTGGCGGATAGTCCAGGGACGGAAGGTATACATCATGGAGTACGGGCCGCGAAGATAAGGAGGGATACCTGCTACATAGTTCAAGTGCTCCATGCCTTCCAGATCTTCTTTGGTGTAAACGGGCTTCACATTGATGTGTTCCGGCGTTTTCCAGTCGGCGGTGATGCCGTTTTCTTTTTGCCATTCCATGCCATTCTGAGGTTGGAATCCGGCATATATATCTATATTCTTAAAATTCGGTTTCATTGTTCTTCCTTACTTAATTCCTAACTTAGCGTTGTATTCTTTCAATGTGTCCAATACGTTGACACGCACATGGATGAAGTTCTCGATGCCTGCGGCTTTCAGTTCTTCCATGCAGGCGGGAGCACCTGCTACAATGAAGATGGCGCGTCCGTCCAGTGCCTTGAATGCCGGAATGGCATATTCTGCGTATTCGTCATCGCTGGAGCAGATAACTACGATGTCGGCGCCTGCTTTCATGGCTGCTTCGACACCGGCCTCTACGGTGGGGAAGCCCAGATTGTCTATTACTTCGTAACCGGCGCAAGCCAGGAAGTTGCATGAGAACTGGGCACGAGCCTGGCGCATGGCCAGATTGCCGATGGTCAGCATAAACGCTTTCGGGCGTTTGCCGGATTTCTCGGTCTGCAGACGAAGTGCTTCAAACTGGCTGGCGGCACGGTCGAAGTTCAATGTGGCAAACGGCTTCTCGCAAGTCGCATGGCCTCCGCCACAGCAGCATTTGGCTTCTACAGGAGTCTTTTCGCCTGCTTTTTCATTGAAGTTGGGATATTGGTTGGTACCCAGCAGGATTTCTTTACGTTTTGACACGGAGTCATGACGGGCCTTGTTGCTTGTGTTGATGGCTTCCTGTACTTTTCCTGCTTTGACCGCTTCCAGCATACCTCCTTCGTCTTCTACTTTCAAGAACAGCTCCCATGCCTGTGTGGCGATAGAAATTGTTAAGTTTTCGATGAAGTAGGAACCGGCGGCGGGGTCAACCACTTTGTTGAAATGACATTCTTCTTTCAACAACAATTGCTGGTTGCGGGCGATACGTTCGGAGAACTCGTCCGGAGTTTCGTAAGTCTTGTCAAACGGGGTTACGGTGATGGAGTTGACACCTGCCAGAGCGGCACTCATCGCTTCCGTCTGCGTGCGGAGCAGGTTCACGTGTGCGTCAAACAAGGTCAGGTTGAAAGTGGAAGTCTCGGCATGTGCCACCATTTTGCAGGCACAGAGGCAGGTACCGTCTTCCGCCTTGTTCGGACATTCGGGCTGGCGGTTGCATTGAGGATGATATTCTTTTACGATGTCCGCCCATAGCATACGTGCGGCACGGAACTTGGCAATCTCCAGGAAATAGTTGGAACTGATGCCGAAATTGAATTTTATTTTCTTGGCGGCCAGTGCGGCGGGAACTCCTGCTTCTACCAGCTTGCTTAGGTATTCGTTACCCCAGGCCAGTGCATAGCCCAGTTCCTGTGAGATATAAGATCCGGCGTTGTTCAGCTCTATCGCATTAACGCAGATGCAACGGAATTTAGGCAGCGGAGCCAGTACTTCTACCAACTCTTTGGCAGTAGCGATGAAGTCGCTGAGGTCTTTGCCTTTCACCATCATCTTGCCCATAGGGTCATAGTTCACGGAGCCTTGCAACTTGGTCAGGTCGTATCCCTTCTTTTGGAAGTAATCAACCAGTAATTTGGCTAATTCCACCGTATGTCCTTGGCAAGTGGAGAAATTCAACTCAATGCATTCCGCACAGATATCATTCAATAAAGTTTCGATATATTCGGGACTGAGGTCTTTCTTCTTTACGTAGAATCCCAGCGAGTCAACACCCTTGTTCAAAATATCCAGTGCCTTGGCATTGGCTTCTTCGGGGCATTCCACTTTGATGTCCTGACGTACGAACCATGTGTTGTCGTCTTTCTTCGTACCTCTCACGTATGGGAATTCTCCGGGTAGTCCTTCGGTTGTTTTCAAGCCTTCCAGATCTTCCTGACGATAAAATGGTTTTACTTTAAAACCTTCGTTGGTTCTCCAGACCAATTTTTTTTCAAAATCAGCGCCTTTCAGGTCTGCTGTAATCTTTTCCATCCACTGTTCCGTAGAAACGGCCGGGAAGTCCGAAAAGAGTTTCTCTTTACTATCTGCCATAGTTTATTCGGTATTAATATTTAAGAATTGTATCACATACTTTTTTCAATAGTATGGGCAAATATACTAAAACCTTTTAAATAGCCTCCTTTTTTTAGTTATTTTCATAAAGGAGAACGGGTGGTTTCTGTCATTTTGTTAAGTCATGAAAACGAAAGACGTTCTTATTGCAAAGTGGATATTGCAAAATAAATAGGAATCATGAAATAATAGTTCTCGATTTGTTGGGCTGAGTGAGGGGAATTCACTAATTTTGCGGCAATTTTATAAAAACATAGTATTATATCATGGATTGGTTACAAAATCTATTATTTGATGAAAACTCCATCGCACATATCGTGCTGCTTTATTCCTTTGTGATTGCAGTAGGGGTGTTGCTGGGAAAAATTAAATTTTTCGGGGTATCGTTAGGGGTTACTTTCGTCTTGTTTACTGGTATTGTCTGCGGACATTTCGGCTTGACGGGAAATACACAGATCCTTACATTCTTGCAGGATTTCGGGCTGATATTGTTCGTGTTCTGCATCGGACTTCAGGTAGGTCCTTCTTTTTTCTCTTCATTCAAAAAAGGTGGAATTGCCATGAACTTGGTGGCGATAGGCATTGTCGTGCTGAACATTGCTGTGGCTGTGGCTCTGTATTATGGCTTGAACGGCCGGATAGAGCTGCCCATGATGGTGGGTATTCTTTGTGGTGCCGTGACGAACACGCCGGGACTGGGTGCTGCCAACGAAGCGTTGAGCCAGCTGAATTACAATGGCCCGCAGATAGCGATGGGATATGCGTGCGCTTATCCGTTGGGAGTGCTGGGCATCATTGGTTCTATCATTGCCATCCGCTACATTTGCCGGGTCAATCTGAAAAAGGAGGAAGAGGACATTGCTAAGGAGGAGGCTGCAAATCCTCATCTGACTCCTCGTATGATGCATCTGGAAGTGCATAATGAGGCATTGGCGGGAAAGACTTTGCTTCAGGTCAGAGATTTTATGGGGCGTGACTTTGTCTGTTCACGTATTTTGCAGAACGGACACGTCAGTATTCCGAACCGTGATACTGTCTTTCATCTGGGTGATCAGTTGTTTGTGGTTTGTGCGGAGGATGATGCGGAAGCTATCATCGCGTTCATCGGTCCGAAAATTGAAGTGGACTGGGAAAAGCAGGATACGCCGATGGTATCCCGCCGTATCTTGATTACACAACCTAAAATGAATGGCAAGCAACTGGGTGAATTTCATTTCAGCAGTATGTATGGTGTGAATGTGACTCGTGTCAACCGTTCGGGTATGGATATCTTCGCTTCACGTAACTTGACTTTGCAAGTGGGCGACCGTGTGATGGTGGTAGGTCCTCAGGATGCGGTGGAACGTGTTGCCAATTTGATGGGTAACTCGTTGAAACGCCTGGATCATCCCAATATCGTGACTATTTTTGTGGGTATCTTCCTGGGTATTTTCTTTGGCAGTCTGCCCATTGCATTCCCGGGTATTCCTACTCCGGTGAAACTGGGTCTGGCCGGTGGACCGTTGATCGTGTCTATCTTGATCGGCCGTTTCGGATATAAACTGAAACTGGTGACTTATACCACGATGAGTGCCAACTTGATGTTGCGTGAAATAGGTATTGCCTTGTTCCTTGCCAGTGTGGGAATAAAGGCCGGTGCGAATTTTGTGAATACGGTTGTCGATGGAGACGGGCTGCTGTATGTGGGCTGTGGTTTCCTTATTACAGTGATACCTTTATTAATAATGGGAGCGGTGGCACGTTTGCATTACAAAATGAATTATTTCATGCTGATGGGTCTTATTGCAGGTAGCAACACAGATCCCCCCGCATTGGCATATTCCAATCAGACAGCAGGTAATAATGCTCCGGCGGTAGGTTATTCCACTGTATATCCGGTGTCCATGTTCCTTCGTATTCTGACTGCCCAGTTATTGATATTGATTTTGGCAAGCTGATATTGGCAAAGAAGTATAAAGACAATAAAGTATAACTTGCAGGAGGGGGTGTTGAAAAATGATGGTTTGAATCATTTTTTGACGCACCCTCTTGCTGATTAAAAGAATAAATATGATTTCAGTAGATGGATTGACCGTCGAGTTTGGCGGTACCACCTTGTTCAGTGACATATCTTTTCAGATAAACGAGAAAGACCGTATCGCCTTGATGGGGAAAAACGGTGCGGGTAAATCTACCTTATTAAAGATTCTGGCTGGTGCGCGGCAGCCTAGCCGCGGAAGGGTTTCGGCTCCCAAGGACTGCGTGATAGCTTATCTTCCCCAGCATCTGATGACAGAAGACGGACGCACCGTATTCGAGGAGGCTTCTCAGGCTTTTGCGCATCTTCATGCCATGGAGGCGGAGATAGAAGCTGTCAATAAAGAACTTGAGACGCGTACTGACTATGAAAGTGATTCGTACATGGAACTGATTGAGAAAGTTTCCGCCATGAGCGAGAAGTTTTATTCCATTGACCTGACCCATTTTGAGGAAGATGTGGAAAAGGCTTTGCTGGGACTTGGTTTCGTGCGTGAGGATTTCAACCGTCCCACCAGTGATTTCAGCGGTGGATGGCGTATGCGTATCGAACTGGCTAAATTATTGCTCCAGAATCCGGATGTACTGTTGCTGGACGAGCCTACCAACCATCTCGATATTGAATCCATCCAGTGGCTGGAGGATTTTCTGATCAATAGTGCCAAAGCGGTCATTGTCATCAGCCACGACCGTAAATTTGTGGATAATATCACGACCCGTACCATTGAAGTGACGATGGGACGCATTTATGATTATAAGGTGAACTATTCCCAATATCTGATTTTGCGCAAGGAACGCCGCGAGCAACAGATGAAGCAATATGAGGAGCAGCAGAAGATGATACAGGAAACCAAAGACTTCATAGAGCGGTTCAAGGGCACTTACAGCAAGACTTTACAGGTGCAGAGCCGTGTGAAGATGCTCGAGAAACTGGAACTGGTTGAAGTGGACGAAGAGGATACCTCGGCGTTGCGGTTGAAATTCCCGCCTTCTCCGCGAAGTGGGAATTACCCGGTCATTATGGACAGGGTAGGAAAGACTTATGGTGACCATGTGGTTTTCAAGGATGCCTCACTGACCATCGAGAGAGGGGATAAAGTGGCTTTTGTGGGTAAGAATGGGGAAGGTAAGTCCACGTTGGTGAAGTGCATCATGCGTGAGATAGAGCATGAGGGGACTTTGACGCTTGGACACAATGTGCAGATTGGTTATTTTGCTCAGAATCAGGCTTCTTTATTGGATGAGAACCTCACGGTTTTTCAAACGATAGATGATGTGGCGAAAGGGGAGATCCGTAATAAAATACGAGACTTGCTGGGTGCGTTTATGTTTGGCGGGCCCGAGGCTTCCATGAAGAAAGTGAAAGTGCTCAGTGGAGGGGAACGTACCCGTCTTTCCATGATCAAACTGTTGCTGGAACCAGTGAATCTGTTGATTCTGGATGAGCCTACCAATCATTTGGATATGAAGACCAAAGATATATTGAAGCAAGCTTTGGTGGACTTTGACGGCACCTTGATTGTAGTATCTCATGACCGTGACTTTTTGGACGGATTAGTGACGAAAGTGTATGAATTTGGGAATAAAAAGGTGAAAGAACACCTTTGTGGTATCTATGAATTCCTGGAAACAAAGAAAATGGAAAGTTTGCAGGAGTTGGAAAAATAGATTAGCTTTGCGTCTGTTAACTTTGGATTGGAGGTGGAGATGCAAACAATTTCTATAGATATAAATAAAGTACAAAAAGGGGACGAAGCGGAGTTTCGTCTTCTTTTTAATCTTTTCTATCCTCGCCTGATGTCTGTAGCCTGCCGTTTTGTGCCTGAACACATAGCCGAAGATATTGTGCAAAGTGTCTTTGTGATGTATTGGGAGCAGAAATCTACTTTGATACCCAATGCCATTCATTCTTTCCTTTATAAATGTACCCAGAATAATTGCCTGAATTACCTGAAGCACCAGGCTGTCGTGTTGGGGCATGAGGAAGAAGTGCGTCTGGCAGAAGAACGCGTTGCCTTTCAGTTGGCAGGATCAGATGCCAATGAATTGTGGAATGAGGTGGTTGAGCGGGATATCCGGAAATTGTTGGAAGCTTCCATTTCTAAGTTGCCTCCTAAATGTCGTCAGGCTTTCGAATTGTCTTATTTTAAAGAGATGACCTATAAAGAGATAGCGGAGGTGATGCATATATCCTCCCGTACGGTGGAAGAACACGTTCAGAAAGCCACAAAATTCTTGAGAGAGGATTTGAAGGAGGTATTGTTCTGCCTGTTATTTTTGCTTCGTTAATACCTTTCCAGCAGGCTTTTCCGGAGTCTGTGAAAAATAAAATGCAAAAAAAGCATTTTTTTTTCTTTTTAACCCCGTAGTTCCTTCTTGGTTAATTGTCTTAATAATGAAAGACAATAAAAAAGTAAATGAAGGACGAAATTTTAATTCGATATATCAGTAAGCGCTGTACTGCAACTGAAGAAAAAGAGATTCTGGAGTGGTTGAAGGAGAAAGAGAACCGTCAGCGTTTATTTGAGCTGGAGCAGATCTGGGGACTGAAAGCCGAAATGCGCTTTTCGGATAAAGGGCGTATGGATGAGGCTTACCGGCAACTGGGCGGACGGCTTGGTTTGGGTAAGCAGGCTGAGAAGAAAGAGACATCGGTACGGAGATTCACCGTCAGGGAATGGTGGAAATATGCGGCTATTTTGGTTGCTGTCTGTCTTTTTGCAACAAACTTGTTCTATATCACGAAAGAGGAGCCAGCGGCATATAATACGGTCGTGGTTCCGAAAGGACAACGGGTTTCTTTGTTGCTGAGTGACGGAACAACAGTCTGGCTGAATGCTGAGAGCCGTTTCTCTTACCCGGCTAAGTTCTCGGAGAAATATAGAACGGTCAAATTGGAAGGAGAGGGATATTTTGAAGTGGCGCATAATCCCAAATGTCCGTTCACGGTGGAATTGCCGATGTTGAACATCAGGGTGCTGGGTACAAAATTTAATGCAAAAGCCTACTTGGACGAACCTAGCTGGATTACCTTGAAAGAAGGTTCGGTGGAAGTGTCAACCTTGGATAACAAGAGCAAGGAAAGAATGCTGCCCAATGACCAGGTGTATTATACGGTTAGTGACGGTTTAGTGCTGATCAGGAGTTCGGCGCAGGCAAACGTGGACAGCTGGACTACCGGCGACCTGAGATTTGACAACAAGACCTTGAAAGAAATGGCAAAAGTGATAGAACGCCGGTATGATGTGAAAATCAGGATTATGGACAGCTCGCTGGTAGAAGAATATTTCACTTGTCATTTCAGGAAAGACCTGACTATAGATCAGGCGATGGAATTGCTGAAAGAAACCAGACGGGTGGATTATAGAATTGAAAAGAAAACGGTATACCTATATAAAAAATAACAGTATGTGAAACTTTGAAAAACAACGGATGCCTATGAAGTAAAACCTTTGCAAAAAATGAAGGGCCGAAGACGCACCACCATCTTTCGACCCGGATTAATGAGTAACCTTATAATTTATTACAAACTAATCAATTACAAATGTATGGATAATATTATGAAATGCACGCCATTGGATGAGCAAAAATCACTATGGCTACGAAAAACATGGTTAATTATGAAATTTTTTGTTCTTTTTCTATTATTGGGAACGATCCCGTGCTGGGCAGGCGTCGCTTATTCACAGAATGTGAAGATGTCTTTGGATATGGAAAATACGACGGTAAATGATGTGATTAATGCTATTGAGAAAAAAGGGGAGTTCTATTTTACCTATAATCTGAATCAAATCAATGTCAACCGAAAAGTATCCATTAAAGTAGAAAATAAAACGATCAACCAGATTCTGGATCAGTTGTTCTCGGAATCAGGTGTTAATTATAAAATAGAAAATCGTCACATCGTATTGTATAAGCAGGTTGCTTCCGAAGTGGCAGCGGTGAAACAGCAGAAGTCTATAAGCGGTATTGTAGCCGATGATCAGGGAGAGCCTATCATTGGTGCCAGTGTCTTGGAAAAGGGTACAACAAACGGTACGATCACTGATTTGGACGGTCATTTTACTTTATCTATCGGCAAGGGAACAGAACTGATCGTCTCTTATGTAGGTTATACCACAAAAACTGTGAAAATAGGCAATCAGTCCACACTGAAAATTATATTGGTGGAAGATACCAAGACTTTGGATGAGGTGGTAGTGATTGGTTATGGCACACAGAAAAAGTCGGATATTTCAGGTTCGGTAACGTCTGTATCGGGTGATAAATTGTCTAAAATCCCTACCGCTAATGCGGAGATGGCATTGCAAGGTATGGCTCCGGGCTTGTCGGTAAACTTTGGCAGTGGCGCTGCCGGTTCTTCTGCCACTTTGCAGGTGCGCGGTGTGACTTCCTGGAAGGATGATGATGGTGAGAACAGCGAGAGCAACGGTCCGCTGGTAATCATTGACGGTGTTCCGGGAAATATGTCTTATCTGAATCCGGAGGATATTAAATCTATTTCCGTATTGAAGGATGCTGCTACAGCCGCAATCTATGGAGCACGTTCGGCAGCTGGTGTTATCTTGATTGAAACACATCGTGGTACGATGAATTCAGCTCCGAAGATTACTTTTTCCGGTTATTGGGGGTTGAGTGCCATGCCGAAGCGCTTGGATGTTTGTAACTCGGCCGAGTTTATCAAGGTACGCAAGATGGCATTGACAAATGCCGGTACGGACGAAAGCCGTTGGCCTAAATATATCAGCGAATATGAGAGAGATCCGAGTCAGTTTGCCGATACCGACTGGCAGAAAGAGTATTACCAGCGCGGCTTTACACAAAAATATAACATTGGCTACACCGCAGGTAGCGCTAACTCCAATGTCTCTCTTTCTGCTTTCTACAGCAAGACAGATGGTGTGACCATTGCTACCGGAGATGAAAAATTCGGTTTCCGTTTGAATTCTGATGTTACCCGTGGTAAGTTTAAAATGGGTGAATCAGTAAGCTATAGCCGTTGGTCTGCCGATCTGGAGTCCAATTCGGGTTTCTCTTCCATCTATCAGGTGACGAATATGGAACCGTTAGCGTTCCTTTACGATGAGAACAATGATGGTGGTTATGGCGGCGCCATTTCCGGTATGGGTATGTCTGATGCCGGTAACCAGGTGGCTTTCAATAAATTGATTGACAATACAAGTTCTAACGACTATATCGCAGCTTCCGGCTATTTGCAATACGAGCCGATCAAAGGACTTATTGTGAAATTCAATGCCAGCCGTAACATGTACTTTGGTAAAACCCGTCTTTTCAAACCTACTTACGAAATCGGTTCGGCCAAACGGAATACGATGGCCAGTTTGTCTGAAGCGCGCACACAGACTACCAACGACTTGCTGGAACTGACAGCTAATTATGACAAGACCATTGCCGAACAACACAATCTTTCTCTTTTGTTGGGACTTTCCCAGGAAGAAAATAAGTATGACGACCTTAGTGCTTCCGGTTCTGATTTTGAGAACAACGACATGAGCCTGATGGGACATGCCAAGAGCAACTATTCTGTAGGGGGTACCAAAACCCGCAGTGCCCTTCGTTCTCTCTTCGGACGTGTGAACTATAACTACATGATGCGTTACATGATTATGGCCTCTTTCCGTTATGATGGCTCCTCACGTTTTGCCAAAGGTAACAAATGGGGTTTCTTCCCTTCCGTATCATTAGGATGGAACATTGCCAATGAACCGTTTTGGGAAAATTTGAAAGAGACAGTTTCCATGTTTAAGTTCCGTTTGAGCTACGGTGCTTTGGGTAATCAGAACATTGGTCTTTACCGGTACATTCCTACTTTAAGCTACAATACTCATGTATTGAACTATCCTTTTGGCGGTCGTGAAACTTCTATGGGATATGCAGTCACTGCTTTTCCGTCGAGCGACATCAAGTGGGAAACAACGGTATATAAGAATATAGGTGTGGATGTGAGCTTGTGGAACAATAAACTGGAACTTTCTGCGGAGGCTTATATCAAGAATACCAGTGATATGCTTTCTAGCCGTAACATCAGTCTGGCTACCGGTTATAACTCTTCTATTTTGGTGAACGATGGTAAGTTGCGCACAACCGGTTTTGAAATGCAAGCCATCTATCATGGCAAAGCCGGAGGCTTGAAGTACGATTTGGATTTGAATTTGTCTCACTATAAGAGTGTGCTGAAATCGATGGCCAATCCCGATTATCTGTATGAATATGGTGCCTTACGCACTTACGTAGGAGGTGAGATCGGTGAATTCTGGGTATATCAAACTGCTGGAATCTTCCAGAACCAGGAAGAAGTGAACGAATGGAATTCCGCTCATGGTTATAAGGATCAAAACGGTAACTGGCAACCCTTGCAGCCTGTCGCCAAACCGGGTGATATCCGTTTCGTTGATCAGAATGGAGATGGTATGCTCGATACAAACGACCGTGTGAAAGTGGGTAGTGGCACACCGAAAGTATCATTGGGATTCAATATCAATTTGGCTTATAAAGACTTTGACCTGGTGGCTAATTTCTATGGTGATTTTGGTGCCAAACGTTACAACTATACTAAATACCAATTGGAACGAATGGATCATGTGTTCAACTACGGTAAGAATGCCCTGAATGCCTGGACACCAGAGAATCCTAATACTGATATTCCACGTGCCGTGTCGGGTGACCCGAATAAGAATTCCCGCACTTCCACCCGTTTTGTGGAAAATGGCGACTATCTGCGCTTGAATAATTTGCAGATCGGTTATAACCTGCCTGTTAAATATTGTAAGAAGATGGGGTTGAGTAACCTGCGTATCTATGTAGGCGGTACTCGTTTGTTCACTATTACCAACTATAAGGGTTATGATCCTTCAACCGGTTCTTCAGTCGGACAGATGGGATATGACTATGCAGCCATTCCTTTGAGTCGTGACTTTATGATGGGTCTTAAATTCGGTTTCTAATAAAATTTAATACGAAGATTATGAAATTCAAAAATATATTATTTGCAGTTCTTCTGAGTGGGATTTCTTTTTCCTCTTGTGCTGATTTCTTGGATGAAGACTCTAATCCCAATGCTTTGTCACCCGGTAATTTCTGGAAAAGTGAAGGGGATATAATGAAAGGATTGACCAGTGTATATGCCGCTTTGCAGCCAAACGCGTCTTGGGCGGTACCGTTTGAACGCTATATGGTGATAGACGAATATCGAAGCGATGAAATAACCCACAGGGATGACGTGACAAGCTGGATGAATATCTCGTCGTTTAATGTGGAATCCAGTAACTCCGTGATCAGTAAAGAGTGGACTAATTTATATAAAGGTATTAATTATGCCAACCAATGCTTGACCAACATCCCTGCTGTACCTGGCGATTCGGAATCACTCAATGCATTGAAGAAGCAGTCCATAGCGGAGGCCCGTTTTCTGCGTGCTTATTTTTATTATCGTCTGTATGTGAACTTTGGTGAGAGAGTGCCCATTTACAAGGAAGCATTGGCAGGCACGGATGAAGAATTTTATCCGCCGCAAGCCAACCCGGGAGAATTGGTAAGTCTGATTGAAACCGAACTGAAAGAAGTACAGAGCGATCTTCCCGAAAGCTATGATGAGAGTGACAAAGGGCGTGCCACACGCTATACGGCAGCGGCTCTTCTGGGCAAATTCTATATGTTCCGCAAGGAATTGAGCAAAGCCGAAGCCGAATTCAAGAAAATCATCGATAAAGAAGGAAGTCTTTTCGGCTTGATGGAGAATTGGGCTGACAATTTTGATGGTATGCACAAGAATAATAAAGAGTCTCTCATGGAAATTCAGTTTACCGGTGACCGTTCGGGCGGACAGTATGAATACAATCTGTTTACTGTTCACTTGGGCCCCATGGCGGGACTGGACGCATACGAAGAAGCTTATCCTACAGACTGGATGTGTCAGACTTTGCTGGCTGATAAGACTGTAGATGGTAAATCCAGTGACCGTTTGCTCCATACACTTATTTTTGATGATCCGGAATGTCGTCCTTTCTATTACGAGAAAGGAAAATCCTTTAAGGATTACCACAAGGAAGGCGAGATTTTCTGGCATAAATATGTAACTTATACTGAAGGCATGAGCGATTATTGGGACTATAGTTTCTTTAATGTTTCCGTCATCCGCTATGCTGATGTGCTGCTGCTCTATGCGGAATGTCTTAATGACAGGGGTGAGACAACAGAGGCCATTAACATCATAAACAAGGTCCGTGCACGTGTTAATGTACCGGCATTACCGCTTACCATGAGCAAAGCCGAAGTGCTGAGGCATCTGCAAGAAAAAGAACGTCCTTGTGAGTTGGCACTGGAAGGTTCACGTTGGTACGACTTGATTCGTTGGGGTATTGTGGAAGAAACGCTGAAGGCTCATAACAAACCGTTTGTTGAGAACTACGTAGATGCTAAGCACCAGTTACTTCCTATCCCTCATAGCGAATTCCTGCTTAACCCTGATTGGGAGCAGAATCCGAACTATAGCAAGTAATCTAGTTTGTATCATTTTGAAGAACCGCTTATGAAACATTTATTTCCTATATACGGAATGTGTGGCATTCTTTGGCTGGGGGCATGTACCCCAGTCGCTACACAGCCGGAAGAGAGCCTGTTTACCACACAGGAGGATTTTCCTAATTTGCTGAACGTGAAGAATGTGCCCGAACAGGCTGTAGAAGGCGATCTCAATTTGTTTTCCGATCTGGGAGCATGGAGTGGCTATGCGTTGCCGGTAAATCAAAGCAGGGCATTTGCCGGTGCTTTCATCGGGCCTATGACGATGCACGGAAGAGGCTGGATTGCTCAAACGCTGGCGCAGCCTACGCTGATGGTCAATGGCGAAAAGTATGATCTGACCCGCAATACGCAGACGGCTAAGTACTTGCCCGGAAAACTGGTGCAGAACTTTAAGGATGTGCAGTTGGAGTTCACCACTGAATTGTGTTTTGCTACATCGCGCACAGCTTTTGTACGTTCTGTCATTACAAATCTCAGCGAAGAACCTTTGAAAGTGTCGTTGACCTGGGAGGGGGGTGTCTTTGAGGAGAATACCGTTGCCACTAAGCTGGACAAAGGTGTTCGTTTTGATTATCCGTTCTACGGGCGTCGGTGGGGAGCTGACCGCCAGATTATTACACTGCGTAACGAGCCACCGGTAGACGAGGTGGCGGCTACTGTCTTCTTCCGTACTGCCGATGAGGTAATGGCTGTTGGTAATGATAGCTTGCGGGCGGTTGAAAAGCGCGATTATTTGTTGCAGCCCGGCAAAAGCTATACTTCGGAATACAGTCAGACTCTGACCTTGAAAGGGGAAGAAACAGATAAGGAATATACAGCAATCAAGTCCATACGTTTTGATCAGTGTTTTGCCGACAATGAGCAGCGCTGGAATCAGGGACTTCAACGGGTACTTTCCACGGATAGTCCTTATATGAAAGAAAATGCTTACCGGAACATTGCCGTGAAAGCGATGATGACCTTGAACTCTAACTGGCGCACACCGGCCGGTGACATTTTTCACGGATGCAGCTTCCCCTCTTATACGGGATTCATCGGCGGATGTTGGTCGTGGGATGCCTGGCAGATTGCATCGGGCAATGTATTTTACAATCCCGAAGGAGCCAAAAGCGAAATGCTTTCTTTGTTCGACTATCAGGCCGAGAATGGTATGGTTCCCGACTTTATCGGTTACAACAAAGCTCGTAATAACTGGCGCGATTCCAAACCTCCTGTGGCATCGTGGGGAGCCATGAATGTCTATAAGGCTACAGGCGACAAGGCATTCTTGGGCGAGATCTTCGATAAGTTGTATAAGTTTCATCAATGGTGGTATGCCGAGCGTGACCACGATCACAATGGCATTTGCGAATATGGGTCTACTGATGGTACATTGATTGCGGCGGCTTGGGAGAGTGGCATGGACAATGGAGTCCGCTTTGACAATACCAAGATGCTGAAAAATGAAATGGAGAAAGCTTGGTCGATGGATCAGGAGAACATCTGTTTGAATTCCTTCCTTTATGTAGACAAACTGACCCTTTCGGAAATGGCTTCTATTTTGGGAAAACAAGAACTTTCTGAACAGTTGGTCAAGGAGGCTGAGGTAATCAAGCAGTATGTACAGACTAAAATGTACGACAGCGAGAGTGGTTTCTTCTATGACATTCGTCTGGATGACCGTACTCCCGTCAAAGTGATGGGTGCCGAGGGATGGTTGCCCTTGTGGGCAGGTATTGCCACACCGGAACAGGCCGAAAGGGTGAGGAACATCATGATGGATGAGAAACATTTCAACTCTTACTTGCCGTTAGGTACACTGGATGTAAGTCATCCTGCTTTGCGTCCTACCTTCGGCTATTGGCGCGGTCCGGTTTGGTTCAATCAGGTGTATTTCGGTATTACCGGATTGAAACGTTACGGATATGTGGAGGAAGCCGACTTGCTGACCCGCAAGTTCATGGCACATGCCCAAGGACTGATGACCGACGGGCCGATTCATGAAAATTACAATCCGCTGACGGGTGAAGTATTGAATGCACCCAACTTTGGCTGGTCTTCCGCTTTGATTTTGCGGTTGCTGTTGAACCAATGATAGTGGGAGCAAGAATCAGTATGCGGATGCTCCGAATTTATTAAAAGACATATTTATGATGAAAATTCGTTCTATATTGACAGGGGTTGCCGTGTCTTTGTCATTGGCAGGCATGGCACAATCCCAATATGACGGCGCTCCGGTGAACAGGAGCGTCGATGAAACGAGCAAAGACAATGTAGAAGTGCGTAGAAACAAATATCCCCGTTCGGATAACGATTGGGAGAATTTTGATGTGCTTCATATCAATCGTCTGCCTTCGGCGGCTAATTTTATGGGATATCCCACTAAAGAACAGGCATTGCAGGGTGATAAATCACAATCTCCTTATTTCCAATCCTTGAATGGAACATGGAAATTTCATTTTGTGCCTCGTTCGGATGAACGGCCGATGGATTTCTTTCAAAAAGGATATGATGTCTCGGGTTGGGATGATATAAAAGTCCCTTCCAATTGGGAACTTCAAGGGTTTGGTTATCCTTTTTACGTGGGTAGCGGGTATGGTATAAAGAAAAATCCGCCATTGATTGCCGTGGAGAATAGTCCGGTAGGTTCTTATAGACGTACCTTTACGATTCCTGCCCATTGGAACAAACGCCAGATTATTCTTTATTTCGGCGGAGTGGCTTCTGCTTTCTATGTATGGGTGAATGGCGAAAAGGTAGGTTACTCTCAAGACTCTAAAACACCTTCGGAGTTTGATATTACGCCGTATGTAAAACAAGGGGAGAATGAAATAGCTGTACAGGTTTTCAAGTTCAGTGACGGATATTATCTGGAAGATCAGGACTACTGGCGTTTTGCCGGCATACAGCGTGATGTCTATGTGTATGCCCGGCCCGAAACTCATGTGCGCGACTATGAAGTGGTCACCGACCTTGACGGAGAATACAAGAATGCTGACTTTCAACTTTTTGTAGAGTTGGGTAAAGCCGGAGAAGGAAAAATAAAGGGGGCTGAAGTGGAAGTAAGTCTGTTGGATAAAGCAGGTAAAAGTATCTATAGTGAACGTAAGCGTTGGAATGCTGCCGACCGGGAACTTCATTTCAAAAAAGAAGTGGTAGAACCTTTACTGTGGAGTGCGGAGAAACCGAATCTGTATAAATTGTTGCTTACTTTGCGCGTAAATGGCAAACCGGAACAATACATTTCCCAATACGTCGGTTTCCGCAAATCTGAAATCAAACATGCCCAATTGCTGATAAATGGCAAACCAGTCTATATAAAAGGAGTAAACCGACACGAACACGATCCTTATAACGGTCATGTGGTGGATGAGGCGTCCATGCTGCGTGATATTCAATTGATGAAAGAGAATAATATCAACAGTGTACGAACCTCTCATTATCCCAATGATCCCCGCTGGTATGAATTATGTGACATCTATGGTATGTATGTGGTGGATGAGGCCAATATCGAAAGCCATGGCATGGGGTATAAACCCGATCAATGCCTGGCAAACCAGCCCGAATGGGAGAAAGCTTTCATAGACCGCACGGAACGTATGTTCGAGCGTGACAAAAACCATCCTTGCGTCATTATCTGGTCATTGGGTAATGAAACCGGTGAAGGATGTAACTTCGCGGCTACCTATAAATGGGTACATGCCAATGACCGTTCACAGCGTCCCGTGCATTCGGAAGACGGAATAAAGGGGCCTTATACCGATATTTTCTGTCCGATGTATAAAAAGATAGATGTATTGATCAATCACTCTCTTTATCTTCCTACCAAACCGTTGATTCTTTGTGAATATGCCCATGCTATGGGAAACAGTGAAGGAAATCTTCAGGATTATTGGGATGTGATAGAGAAATATCCCTCTTTACAGGGCGGACATATCTGGGACTGGGTGGATCAGGGCTTGTATGCGAAGACACCGGATGGAAAATTTTATTGGGCATACGGAGGCGATCTGGCTCCGAAAGGCACTCCAAGTTCTGCCAATTTCTGTATGAACGGTCTGGTTGCCGCCGACCGCACTTTGAAGCCGCATATCCATGAAGTGAAAAAAGTATATCAAAATATAGCATTCTCTTTATTGGATTATCATGAGGGATGGGTAGAGTTACGTAACAAGTACTTCTTTACGGACTTAAGTGATTTCAATTTTACCTGGAGACTGGAGGGAAATGGTGAACTTCTGGCTACTGGAACTATTGATGATGTATCCTTGGCTCCTCAGCAGACGGGTAGGTTCAAGACTTCTTTCCCGGCCATACAGGCTAAACCCGGTGTGGAATATTTCTTGAATTTCTATGCCAGTTTGAAAAATGAGGATGGTCTGCTGAAAGCCGGAACAAAACTGGCTGATGCCCAGGTGAGTCTTCCTTTCTATCAGCCGTTTGTTGCTGAGGCTCAGTCTTCACCGGTGATAGCGGATGATGCGGCTTCGTTGTTGACACTTACAGCCGGTAACTTGAGCGTAGGTTTTGATAAGGAAACCGGTGCCTTGACTTCTTATAAAGAAGGAAGTATGGAACTGATAAAAGAAGCTTTACGTCCTAATTTCTGGCGTCCTGTGACGGATAATGATATGGGAAATGGCATGAATAAAACCTTGCGTCCGTGGCGTGATGCGGGGCGTCAGGCAAAGCTGTTATCCATGGAACAAAAGGCATTGGGTAAAGAAGCTTATGAGGTTGTTTCTCATTATAAGTTGCCTGTAGGAGAGTCTGATTTTATTGTTACCTATCATTTCTCGGGAAAAGGATATTTGGATGTGAATTGTACTTTCATTCCGGGTAACGACACGTTGCCTTTGCTGCCCCGGATGGGAGTCAGCATTACGCTGAACAAGCAGTTCGACCAGATGGAATGGTTGGGACGCGGTCCTCATGAGAATTATATAGACCGGAATACTTCTTCCTATGTAGGTCTGTATAAGGGAAGCGTGGCCGGTCAGTATTTCCCGTATGACCGTCCGCAGGAAAATGGCAATAAGACCGAAGTCCGCTGGATGAGTTTGACAAATACCGCCGGACAGGGATTGATGGCTGTCGGACAGCCTTATATCAGCACCAGTGCCTATCTGTTCCCTACAGAAGATTTAGATGAGCCGGGCCTGCGTAAATCGCAGCGTCATTTATCCGATATTCAGTTCAAGGATATGGTGACATGGAATATTGATTTAAAACAGATGGGAGTGGGTGGTGATACCAGTTGGGGAGCTTATCCTCACCAGCCTTATTTGATTCCGGCTGAACGTATGTCATTCTCTTTCCGCTTCTGTCCTGCAATGCAGCATGGAGTATCAGGAAACCGGCAATATTTGAATTTTAAGTAATATAGGTTCATTCAAAAAGACAGAGGGCAGGTAATGATTGTTCTTTTAGTTGCTGTAGCCCTTTTGTGAATAATTTAAGGTGGAAAGGGGCTGTCTCAAAATAAAATTTGAGATGGCCTTTTTTGTATTTAAGAGGCACTTGAGCTCATAATCTTGCAAAGGTAGGTTTTTAAAAGAGACTCTTTTCATAAAAGTCTGCCACATCGTTTTTAATCTGTTAATATAACCTGTTAAGTAACCGGTTGGCTACAGGGGTGACGGATGGTGATGGCGGACTTTGGAAAAAACAAGCAGGGAGGATAAAGTTTTCAAAAGAAAACCGATATCTTCTTTTTATAGGAAAAAACTTAAAGGCGGAACAAAAAATAGAGTCCATCCCAGCATAAAGTTGAGATGGACTTCATTACTATTGCCCAAATGTAGGATAAACAATATTAAATGTACTATTCGGACTATTTATCCGGCCATAAACACTCAATACATATTTTTAGTAATCCTTTCTTCAATTGTTCTCAAGAGCTTTAATAGCCGGGATTCTGAATAACTATACCTTTACCTTCATTAATTATATACTGCGGCAGAGGCATTAATACAAAATCGTCTTTCGTCGTTTGGGAGTCCTTATATTTTCGTGCATATTCTATATATTTTCCATGTCGTATAAGATCTGTACGACGTAACCCTTCAAACCAAAACTCTTGCCCTCTGTTTAACAGCACTTTGTCTAAAAAGTCCTCGACGCCAGTAAAATCCGCCATTACATAAGGTTTGATTCCAGCTCTGTTCCTTATCGTATTCAGCAAATCTATAGCTTCCTGAGTAATCATGTTATTTTTGCGTACAATGACTTCGGATAATGCGGTTAATACATCCGCATAACGATATACTACCCAATCGACCTGGCTTTCTTCTCCTGTTGCTAAAGGATCTTCTCCATATTTAACGGGCAAAGCACCTTTTTCCAAAACAGTCGAAGGGTTTTCCTGGTTGTAACGAACGCCATCTGTTCCAACAAAATCACCGACTAACGACTCCAATCTTTTATCTTCTTTCTCAAAGGTATTATAGAATGACCATAATACACGATATCCCTGCCATTTCTGGATATTAGGATTCTTGGTAGGATAGACAGAAGGTAAAACGTGAGCCAACCACATTTGTTTATTCACACTTCGGCTACACTGGCAAGCCCATATAATTTCAGCATTCTTTTCATTTTCTAAAGTGAAAATATCCTTGTATTCCGGAACCAGTGAATATCCGTATTCAGCCTTCATCAGCTCTCTGCCACACTCTTCTGCTTTTTCCCAATTTCCTTCGTGCATATATAGTTTCATCAATACAGTATAAGCAAGTCCTGCTGTGAATCTACCATAATCAACATCGGAAGCATCGTATTTGGCAGGCAAATCTTTAATAGCTTCTGTCAATTCACTTTCTATATACTGTGCCATCCATTCTTTGGTAGGACGTGGAAGCAGCTCTTCCGTTAAAGGATCCTGCAGTTGTTCCAGTGTAGCAACAGGAACCGGTCCGAACCAGTCGTATAAAAGATATGCCAACCAGCCACGGCCACAACGAAGCTCGGCAACCATGCGCTTTTTGCTACTTTCCGGCATATTGACATTTGAAATTCTGTCTAAGGTCAAAGTCATTTTACCGATGCTACGAACCCAATAATAGAATGCTGTAACTCCATCCGTATTCGGAGTAAAATTCTGATAAAGGACATCCGGCCATATTCTATCCGCCCACTGGCATTCACCAATGTCAGTTGACATATCACCCATAACCTGTATGCCTCCGGCTGCAACTGAAAAGATTCCATCATAATAATTAGATTGAAATGGAGCATAGGCAGCTGCTGTAACTAACGCCTCCGCATCTTTTTCATTGGTCGGAAAGATACCCGGATTTATGACATCATAGATTTCCGATTCTAAGTTTGTGCAAGAAAATAATGTCAAAGCCGACATTATACAACATATTATTTTTTTCATGATATATCAAGATTTAAAATGTTAAGTCAACTCCTAAACTACAACTCATTACGTTGGGATATGCGTAGAAGTTTGTATCTGTTTCCGGGTCTATCCCGTTATAGTTTGTCAACACAAATGGGTTGTTCACGTCAACATACACTCTCAAGTTAGAAAACAGCTTGTTTTTAGATGGGATATTATATCCCAATGTGATATTTCTACATCTTACATACCACACCTTTTGGTTGTAGTAGTCACCAACGCCCCAAGTACTTCTAGACTGGAAAAAGCTGGGATGTACACCGTCCGGATTGTCATGTGACCAAATATCCTTGACTGAGGTCGGCATATTATATCCATTGCTCATGTTTTTAACTCCTTGAGAGCCTAACAACAGATTTTCCTTGTACGAACCGCTGTATAGAGCATTGAATGAACCGTAAAAGTAAATGTTGAAATCGAAATTCTTCCATTGGAATGTATTATTCAAGCCGAGAGCAAACCCCGGATCATAGCCTCCGTAAAACACTTTATCCGCATCATCCAATTTTCCATCCGGTGTACCTGTCTTAAGAGGTCTTCCATTTTCGTCCACTTGAAGAGAACCATCGCTGTTATAGATAAATCCGTCTATATCTTTAATCTTGACTTGTCCGGGAAGTGATCCGGGCATGTGTTCTATTTTTTCTCCCGGCTGAATCAGTCCGTCAGACAAATAGCCATATCCCCCTCTTAAAGGAGCGTCATAGATATCGTATGCCGCAGGTTTCCAAGCTCTGTCTCTTTCTTTCCATTTGTCTCTGTAAAGAGAGAAAGTAAAATCAGAATCCCAATTGAAATCGCGTGTCTGGATATTTTTTGAATTGATGGTAAGTTCAAAACCTTTACTTTGCGTCTTACCTATATTGGCGGCAATCTTGTCTACTTCATGATAGGACAATAAAGACCTTTCACTCAACAAGTCCGAAACCACTTTGCTGAAATATTCGGCAGTCACATTCAACCGGTTATTAAAAAATCCCAAGTCGAGTCCAATGTTCCATTCCCAGGTTGTTTCCCATTTCAAATCCGGGTTTCCCATTTGAGATAGATAGACTCCTTTATGTTCCGAATCTCCAAATTCACTATTATACCCTACTTGATAAAAGCTGATGGCACGATTCCCGATATTGGAATTACCTGTAGAGCCATAACTCAATCTAAGCTTACCGTTAGAAAGGACATTCGCTAATGGCTTCATGAAATCTTCTTCCATGAATCTCCATCCTAAGGCTACAGAAGGGAAATAACCCCATCTGTTATTTTGGGCAAAATTAGAAGCTCCATCCACACGCAGAGTCGCAGTCAGCATATAGCGATCTCTAAATGAGTAGTTCACTCTACCAAAGAAAGATGCCATCTCACTTTTACTTGCCGAAGAAGCAACGCCGGGTTTGGGAGCCCCTCCTGCTCCTAAATTATTATATAAGAATCCGTCTGTGAGAAATAAATTATTACTGGCACCTAATGATTCATAATGGAATGATTGAAAAGAATATCCTCCTAATATACTAAAATTATGTTCTTTAAATTGTTTGCTGTAATTGGCGGTCAATTCCATCAGATAATCGTTCTTGTCAGCCTGTGCTATATCGGCTTTACCTCCTTCTTTCTGACCATATAAGGTGGTTGTAGGTAAATAACTTGAACGCTTTTGATAATTTCTGTCAATGCCAAAATTACCCTTCAATACCAAATCTTTTATAGGACGTATTTCTATGAATGCGGTAGCAAGGAGCCGCTCTTTATTTGTCTTGTCTGTAATTTCCAATAAAGAGACCGGATTGGGCAGGAATGCCGCTTGTGGATTGGAAGTATAATTTCCTTCCTCATCTCTTACCGGCATGATGGGATTGAATTGTGCTGCGGAAACCATTATACTTGCATCTTGGCTTTGCCCGTTGCCTAAAGGCACATTGTCATATTTATTTCGTGACAAGGTCATATTTATACCTATATTGACATGTTTGCTAAGTTTCTGCTCCAAATTGATACGTCCGGTATATCGTTGCATCGAGTTGTTTTTAAGAACTCCATTCTGCTGGAAGAAATTTCCGGATACCATGTATTTCGTTTTATCTGTTCCACCGGTTATAGAGACATTGTGTTGAGTTTGGAATCCTCCACGGGTAATTTCATCAAACCAATCTGTCTGATAAGGAGGATTAGCAATTTGGGCATCCGAATAACGAGGAACGAAAGCAGGAACATCCGCCTCCATGTTTCCGCCATAAATCCCTACCTTGTTCATCCGCATCCAATCTTCTTTCAAATAGCGATTAGATTGCAGCATAAAATCTTCAGGAGACAACATATCATAACTTTTGGTGATTTGCTGAGTCGAAGCACTGCCGGAATATCTGATTTGCGGCTCACCGGTTTTTCCCTTTTTGGTGGTCACGATTATGACACCATTTCCAGCTCTCGCTCCGTAGATGGCAGTGGAACTTGCATCCTTCAGCACTTCTATGGATTCAATATCATTCGGGTTGATAGAACCCAATACATTATCTTTTGCCCCGTCACTATATTTCCCCGCATCTAAAGAGCCGACATCGGAAACAGGAAATCCGTCGATAATAATAAGTGGATCATTTCCTGTTTGTTCGGAAGATGCAGCACCACGAATGCGGAAAGTGGCTTCTCCTCCAGGCTGCGCACTGGTCGTTCTGATTTGCAGACCGGCAGCTTTTCCAGCCAAAGCGTGGCTTACGGTAGAAATAGTTGATACGGGAGTGTCATCCATTTTCACCGAGGCGACTGCACCGGTCAAATCCTTTTTCTTCATTGTTCCGTAGCCTACTACCACTACTTCTTCTAATGTTTTCGCGTCTTCCTGTAATTGAATCTTATACGTTGTCTTTTGGGTAACTTTAATTTCCTGAGAGACGTAACCTATGAAAGATACTTGCAATACGGCATTATCCGAGACCTGCAAATCAAAGTTGCCGTCTATATCCGTTATTACTCCATTAGTCGTCCCTTTCACTACTACATTGGCACCGATTACGGGTTCGTTGGCCGCATCTACTACCGTGCCTGTTATTCTTCTACCGTTTTGCTGTGCTTTCTCGGCAACAGTAACGGGAACATCTGCTCCTAATGTGTAACAGACATTACACATCGATAAAGCAAATACAAAATAAAACTTCAAATGACAATTCATGATTTTCATTATTGATTTAATTAAACAAATGATCGTTTGGTCATTAAAAAAATATTATAGCATCCATCCGCCGATGGAATGGATTCAGGCTGCGCTGCAATAACCTGAAAATTTAAAAATATTCCATCGGCGGGATGCCAGTTATCTTGAAACCTTTATTACCTTTAAATCCGACTGAATAGTTTGCCGTGTATTTGTGTAAAGAGTATCAATGGTATTTTCATCAGGAGTAACCACCCATTTGCCACCTTCTTTCTGAGCGGTACAATTCCATGTAATGAAAGTTCCGTCTTCTCTTAAATGGAAATAAGCGGAAGTCAGCGCAACTTCTCCCACACATTTGAAAATCTCGTGCACATCATTATCACAACAACCTCCATCATAGTCCCAATAACCGCTTACCCATGTGTTCTTGGGCGCTCTGTACCAGTCACTAATCATTGGGATATATTCTCTACCTATCACTTTATCCACATGGATCCCTTTACCTTTTTGTTTGCTGTCTTCGGTGAAATATTTGACTTCCACGTACGGATCACTGACAAAAGCCCAGTTCAAGACACCGGTTTTGGGATTCAGAAGTTGAGCGCAAGTTCCTAATGAATTCATCATATCGGTCAAATAATGCTCTTCACCAGTCAGCTGGTACAGGTATTTCAATCCGTAAATTCTCCAGGCAGACCACCCGTGAGGTGAATTGATAAAGTTAGGATAGGTCAACACATCATATTGAGATTCCCAAAAGCGTATAGACCCGCCATTCACCCGTGAGTCCGGAATCAGTAATTGTGAAAGACAACGGTGTCCTTTTACAAAATATTCAGCAGCCTTCAAGTAATGCGCTCTTTCTTCAGATCCTTCCGGTTGCAACAGCGCAAACATAGCTATTTGGCCATAGCTGCTGGCAATCATGCAATCTTCATAGGTGTTTTCTCCTTCTGTTTCCAAATTGTCCAGATTTAAAACCAACTCATCTATAGCTTTCTTGACAGAGGCATAATGACGTCTGTAAGTCGAAGCCCAATACTCAGATGTTGCGGCCTGTTCTTTTTCCAGCTCCATCACTTCCATTATAGATTTGGCTATATAGATCACCGAGGTATAGTGTACTCTTCCGCTCCGATAAGCTCCGTCAGGAGACTGTTTGGACATAAGGAAATCCGCCAAGGCAGAAGCAGCGAATAAATCCTGTATGTTTTTGCTCGCTTTATAACGTAATGCAAAGAGAGAGGCCATCATGGAGTGGTTCTGAATCCTATTATGTTCAGAGGTAGGAATAAAAGTTTCCGTATCATACATTAAAGGAAAAACTTCATTGAACAAATCCTCTACTTTTGCGTCTGTCTCCGCATCAGGGAAGTAAGCTTTCGCAATGTAGCTAGGCAAGAATCCATACCAGCTTTCGGTATGCGAAGACGCTTTCTGAGGATAATCCAATGCAGCCTGACGTGCTCCTTTTATATAATCCGACCAGGAATAACGGACACTGAACCAACCTTGCGAGAGCCGTTTCCCATCAGAGACATACAGTCTGTACACTCCTTCTCCTTCTTTAGGTGTGTATTGGGCTTCGTATTGTCCGTTGCCAAGAGACTGTACTGTGATGCTCCGTGTTTTTTTATTAGGAGTGACAAGCTTTACATTCGGCTTTTTCTTGGCACTGAATGCAAATTGAAAAGACTCCCCTTTTTTAATAGTATAGAGAGGTGATTCTATAAAAGGGGCCTGGGTATGCTGGGATACGATTGATTTAACCTCTGACAGTGCATTCGCTCCTTGCAAATAGATAGACCAGGTACGGGTCTCTCCCTTTTTCAGAGTGTTGCAGTTAGTAGGATTTTCCTCAGGAAGCTGTCCTGGATGGAGCAGATCGAGTGTCGAGGTATAAATCAAGTGACCGCTGGCAAAATTCTCAGAAGCGTTATTATATTGCAGATGATAGGAAGCTACTGGATCGGGTGATGCAATGGTGAGTATGCCACCATTCGGATTCATGAAATATCCCCAAAAATGAGTTTTTTCACACTTAAGTAAAGTGGGGAAATAGATGGATCTCCATTGAGGATAGCTTGTCATACAGTTGTCAATGCCGATACGCATTGCCAGATTTATATGTTTCATATCCGCTTTACTGATATTCTTGCAAGACACGGTAAGACGCATACTTCCATTCTCTACAGCATACTTCAATGAATAACTCAATCCTTTTTGATTTCCCATAAATGTCCTCTCATCGTCTCCTCTATTCAATGAGAGGCTTTCACCGTCCAGCAGCAAAGTAGGACCGGCAAAGTTTTTCTGATTGAAGGCAACTGTATCCATGTTGCAGGAAGGGAAATAAAGATAAGATAACTGCCCCCTTTCATTCAAGTCAAATTTTACATCTTGCGCTCGCAAGGTGGAGGAACAAAAACATAAAAGCAGCATTAAAGAGGAGATAAAGCAGCCTCTAAAACGGAGAGATTTACCTGTAGGTGTATTCATAATAACGATTTTAAATAATTAATTAAGTTTATATTTATTCATAAGTCAACATAATCAAGGTGCCGCATTACGGTTTACAAAGGTAGAAATTGGCTATGATTCATGAGTTAAAAAGAGTATTATAGCACTATTTTGAATATTTTTGTAACCAAACTTCCTTTTATCTTAAATTTATTCTTTACTTTTGCGGTAAGCCGTAACACTTTAATCTATAATACAAATGAGAGATAAAGATAACAGTCGTTTAATACTGGATATGAGAAAACACGAAATAGATGTTTTTCATGAGTTTGGACGATATAATTATGTAAATGTCCAAACAGTGCTTCTTCCTCATACGCATCCGGATATGCTTGAAATCTGTTATCTGGCCAAAGGAAGCCAAGAATATTTTGTCAACGAGAATGCTTTTAAATTATATGGAGGAGATGTATTCATTTCCTTTCCGAACGAGGTACATGGAACCGGTAATGCTCCCGAAGAAAAAGGTCTTCTGTATTGGATGATTCTAAAGCAGCCGGAAGAAGGTAAAGAATATCTTGGATTACACTTCTCGGAAGCAAAAGTGTTATTCAACAGGCTATTACTACTACCCACCCGTTTGTTTAGAGGTGATATTGAATGTGAGCGTTTACTCCAAAGTATTATACGCACTTATTTTCAAAATAGAGATGTATTGACCAAAATAGAACTGAACAACTTGCTCGTTTCCTTTTTACTTCACATTATTCACTCCGGAGAAAAAAAACAGACCCGAGTCTATAGCGAACGAATTACTGAAATTATACAATATATAGATGACAATCTGTTTGATACATTGGATTTGGAAGACTTGGCAGACAAATGTAACTTATCCGTCTCTCGGTTTAAACATTTGTTCAAAGAAGAAACAGGAATCCCTCCAGCCGAATATATAATCCGAAAAAAGGTGGAAAAAGCTCAGGAACTGATAGAAAAGCAGGAACAGTCCATAAAAGACATCGCTTACGACTTGGGGTTCTCATCTCCAGCTTACTTTTCAACAGTTTTCAAACAGTATAACGGATATTCTCCCACTTCCCTTAAGGTGAAAAAAAAGAATCCGGCCAATCTATAAGAAAACACATTGTTTTCAAGGATTCAATAAATAGCTTCCATGTTCTTTATTCACAATTTCTGAATATATGTCCAAGTGCTGCGAAAATGTATTCAGAAGTTGTGAACAGAAATAATATGCTGAGCAGTCCCCCTTTTTAATTAAGCGCTTCCCCTTTTATGCTAAGTAAAAGTAACTTTTACATGAACCCTTTTCCGGCAGAAAAATAATCTGACCTTCAGAATCGCATTCTAAGAAAAACATTCAATATGATGCTATAACACTTCTATTAATCCATAAATCACTTAACTGTTTTATTTTTGTAAAGCGTTTTTGTTACATTAATAACTTTAATGACTATGAGACACTTTATACTATTCTTTATTTTTAGTCTTTTTACCTTCAATTTGTGCCGAGGAAATTCATCCCGAGAGATAATAGGAATGAATACGGAATGGGCATTTTTCCGCGGAGATGTAAAAAACGGAGCCTGCGTTGATTTAGATGTATCCAAATGGATACCGGTAAACCTTCCTCACATTATGCAGTTGGAAGCCAAGCATTGTGGTGGAAATTCCATTTATGACGGAATCGGCTGGTATCGCCGTTATTTTAAAATACCTGCAAGATATAAGAATAAACGTATCGTGGTGACCTTTGAAGGAGTGATGACCAACTGTGAAGTTTATCTCAACGGAGAAAAAATAACAGAACATTATGGTGGCTATATGGGGTTTGTGGCAGATCTTACCGGTCATATAAACTGGAACAATACCAATGTGCTGGCCGTCAGAGTATCTGCCCGGCATGACGCATATACTCCTCCTGGAAAGCCACAAGGCAGCATGGACTTTTATTATTATAGCGGCATTTACCGTGATGTACGCATGGTGATTACAGACAAAATTTTCGTGACCGATCCATTGCAAGAAAACATTGTGGCAGGAGGCGATCAATTCATCACCTATCCTCAAGTATCCAAAGAGCAAGCTGTAGTGCAGATAGCGACTCATTTACGGAATCAGACAGACAAGATTACCAAACTTCAATTATTGTCACAATTATGTGATTCTACTGGTAAAGTAGTCGCTAAAGTTATCACTCCTATAACCCTGGAAGGCCAATCAGCATTATCCATAGAACAAAAACTTACAATAGATAATCCGGCATTGTGGCATCCTTACCACCCTTCTCTCTATACCTTAAATACACAAGTTCTGAAAAGATCAAAAGTAGTGGATGAGACCTCCAGACAAATAGGAATCCGTACCATTCGCTATACCGCCCAAGAAGGTTTTTTCTTGAATGGCGAGCATCTCTATATACGCGGTGCCAATCGTCATCAAGCTTTCCCTTATGTGGGTGACGCCGCTTCCAACTCGATGCAGGTACGTGATGTTATCAACCTGAAACGTGGTGGATATAATGCTGTACGTGTGGCACATTATCCGTCTGATCCTGCATTTCTGGATGCATGTGATCGATATGGCCTTTTGGTAGTAGAATGTATTCCGGGCTGGCAATTCTATAACCCCGATTCAATTTTCATCAAACGACTCTATCAAGTAGGAAGACAAATGATTCGACGTGACCGTAACCACCCATCCATAATACTGTGGGAGACAGCTCTGAATGAATCACGCTATCCCGTATTGTTAGCTCAAAAAATTCAAGAATTGGCACATGCTGAATATCCAGGCGACCAAATGTATACAGCAGGCGACTATTTGGGAAATGCAGATATGGCACCCTATTATGACGTACTTTATAAGCAGGTAAAAAACTATCCTAAAAATGGAGATGTGATGAGCAACTTTCTTGAAGATTTCATCTCCATCAAGCCGGTGTTTACCCGGGAATGGGGAGACGGTGCCGGAATAAAGCCGCGCGTCAGCTTGAAGGAGAACGAAGAAGAGCAATTACGCCAATGTTACAGTCGTATTGAACAGTTGAACGGGAATGGCTATTTTGACTGGTGCATGCTGGATGCCAATCCCAACATGGGCGGACATTTTCTGTGGAGCTATAATGACTATGCTCGAGGAAGTGAGGATGAAACAATGTTTTCCGGGGTAGTTGACATGAACCGCTATCCTAAATTCTGTTACTTCATGTTACAAAGCATGCGTGACAAATCCATTTCCCAACCAGGATTATATAACGGTCCTATGGTATTTATAGCCTCTTACAATTCTTCTGAGAAATTTTCCTCTTCTACAAAAATTACAGTTTTTTCAAATTGTGACAAAGTCCGGCTATACCGCAACGGCAAGTTGATAGGCATTCAAACACGCAGGGAAAGAACACCGCAGTATCGTTTTGTGGTAAATAAAGGAGGCAGTCCGTTATTTATCTTTGATGCAAAAAGGTATGAAAAAGGAACGCTGAAAGCCGAAGCTATGATAGACGATAAAGTCGTTGCAACCCATAGTATATGTACTCCTGAAAAGGCTCATCACTTGACGGTAGATATAAAAACCGATGGCATTATGCCTATAGCGGATGGAGTGGACATGCTTCCCGTTTATTTCAAAGTTTGTGATAAAAACGGTTCTTTGGTTCCCGATTCACGGCATAAAATAAAAATTAGAGTTTCCGGTGAAGGAGTGCTGGTAGGAGATACCATCAGCCGTATCGGAATTAATCCGCAAGAAGTGGAAGGCGGCATTGGTTTTGCTTTTGTAAGAACTACCCGGAAAGCCGGTAAAATCAAAATAGAAGCCACTGCTGACAGCCTGATAGCCGGAGAAACTGAGGTTTTGACAAAACCAGATACCAGTCCCATTTTAGAGGATGGACTTCACGCGCCATTCATGGGTAAGGAAGAGGACAATGTAGTTGTAAAACCTTCTTCCTGGCAACAACGCATTTTAAAAATGCCACGTTTGAAAATTGCATCTGTCCGGACGGATGGTAATCAAAAAGGTTATCCTGAGTCGAACATCATAGACAACGATGACCGTACTTGGTGGATTGCCGGTGATTCCGGATTACCGCAAACAATCATCGTGTCCCTAGAGCAGCCAACTTATGTTACGGCCAGCCGCATTGTTTTCCAAAAAGACAGTTCTTCCTATAAGCATAAAGTAGAAACATCTATAGATGGAGAACATTGGTTGGAACTGTATCAACGGGAATGTACCGGTTGGGAGTTTAAACCGATGACAGTAAATCGTGAGATAAAATACCTTCGTCTGACCATCGAGGCTACTTCAGAGGGACGTGCTGGATTAGGAGAAATATCTCTTTATTAGGAAAAGGAAAAATGAAGACAAGGCAAACATCAATTTTAAAGTAGAATAAGTATAAAATAGTGCTATGATACAGTATTTAATCGCAAATCGGTTAATCAAGGCTATTTTTGCACAAAAATAATTCCATGAAAACACAAATTTTATATTTTTGGGTAGCATTATTAGGTGGTATGCTATTCGGTTATGACACGGCGGTTATCAACGGTGCCATGCCATTTTTCACCTCTTATTTTGATCTTTCTACCGCAATGGTCGGGTGGTCGGTCAGTTCAGGTTTGGTCGGTTGTATTTTCGGAGCTGCAATCGCCAGTTGGCCAACAGACAAATTCGGACGCAGGGATACGATGAAAATCGCTGCTTGTTTTTTCTTGATTTCTGCCCTTGTAACAGGCACTACCTCTTCTTTCTGGATTTTTGTGTCTGCCCGGATATTAGGGGGGATAGCCGTTGGGACAGTTTCTGTAACAACACCTATCTATATCTCAGAAGTTACTTCTGCCAAAGGACGGGGCAGTTCATCCATCAATTTCCAATTAGGCATTGTGGTCGGAATATTAGCAGCCTTTTTTGTTGACTATCTATTGATTGATACCGGAGACAATAACTGGCGCTACATGTTTTTATCCATGTCTATTCCTTCCATACTTTTTCTTCTGTGCCTTTTTAATGTGAACCGCAGTCCACGCTGGTTGGTTCAACAAAATGCCATCGAAGAGGCAGAACATATACTGAGGAAAAACAACTCACCGGAAACAAGCAAAAAAATAATAGAGGATATAAAAACATCGCTTCATCATCAGCAGAGTGAAGCAAGTCACCGTCCTCCCTTATTTAAGAAACCTTATTTCCGCTTTATATTGATCGGCATTGCCGTAGGTGCTTTCAGCCAGTTATCTGGTATTGCCATCGTGATGTATTATGCAACCGACATATTCAGAGCCGCCGGTTTCTCAACCAATGCCGCTATCGGGCAAACGGTAATAATCGGAGTGACGAACTTGACATTTACCCTGTTAGCCAAATTCTTGATAGACAGGATCGGCAGAAGGAAATTACTTCTCTGGGGTACAATCGGCATGTCCGTATTTCTCGCTTTATTGTCATTCTCCTACTTCAATGCGGTTCTTCCTGCGTGGTTGCTGTTACTTTCGTTAGTCGGCTTTGTAGCCTTCTTTGCATCGTCCATGGGGGCGGTATCGTGGGTATTGCTTGGAGAGATATTCCCCAACAGTATCCGCTCGCAAGGCATGTCAATCGGTTCTCTCTCCAATTGGACGGTAAACGGAAGTATTTCATTCCTTTTTCCTATAGTTGCAGGAGCATTGCCCAACGGAGGAGGGTATTGCTTTGCCTTTTTTGCAATCGCAACTTTATGTGGGTATTTTTTCTTCAAGAAATACCTGTTTGAAACCAAGAACAAATCATTAGAAGAAATAGAAAAAGAAAATCTGTAAATAAATTAAAATTATGAATGGTCACGAAAGAGTACAGGCTGTTCTTGCCGGAAAGAAACCGGACAAGACACCTGTTATGTTACACAATTTCATGATGGCTGTAAAAGAGGCCGGATATACAATGGCACAATATCGGAATGATCCTAAAATTATAGCCGAATGTTTTATACGTGCAGTAGAAAAATATCAATATGATGCCATATTGGTAGATGTGGATACCGTGACGCTTGCCGGAGCGTGCGGAGTGGAGGTTGATTTTCCGGAGAATGAACCGGCACGTTCTCATACCGGATGTCTGGCTTCTTTGGCCGACCTTGCACAATTGAAGCCTGTTGATATAAAGAGCTACAAATATGCCAATATATGGTGTGAAGCTGTCTCTTTGCTCAAAGCATACTTCAAAGATGAAGTCTATATACGCGGCAACTGCGACCAGGCTCCTTTCTCACTGGCAACCATGATCCGGGGAGTAGAAAACATGATGATGGACTTATGTCTGGAAGATGAAAAACGAGTGTTCGCTTTATTGGATTACTGCAACGAGGCGACAACTCAATTTATCCGTATGATGAAAGAAGCTGGTGCAGACATGGTTTCAAATGGAGACAGTCCGGCCGGTCCGTCCATGCTGTCACCCGACATGTATGAAAAGTTTGCACTTCCATACGAAAAAAAAGTATGCGAATATGCCCATCAACTGAATATCCCTTACACACTGCATATTTGTGGTGATACAGATATTATTCTTGACAAAATGGTAACGAGCGGAGCTGACTCTCTGGAACTGGACTATAAGACTGATATCCGTAAAGCGGAAGAGATGATGCGAGGTAAAATCGTTTTCTCCGGCAATATAGACCCCTCCGGAGTTATAGCATTGGGAACTCCGAAACTTGTTAGAGAAAAAACCATTGAACTCTTGGATGTTTTCAAGGACAATCACCGTCTTATCCTCAATTCTGGTTGTGCAATTCCTTCGATAACCCCTCCCGAGAACATTTTTGCCATGATTTCAGCAGTACGCGAACGTTAAAAAAAGATTGATATGGAAAGCTTAGATTCATTATATACCGCAATTCTAAAAGGGCAGCTTGAAGAAGCTGTCCGTCTGACAAATGAAGCCGTTTCTTCGGCAATCCCCCCCCAGACAATCATTGATAATTATATGACTAAAGCGATGGAAGAAGTAGGAAGACGCTTTGAAAACCATCAGGCTTTTGTTCCGGAACTGTTATTGGCGGGAAGAGCGATGAAAGGAGCTCTGGAAGTTCTGAAGCCTCACTTGAGTGGTGGCGCTTCTTCCCATATAGGAAAAATCGTAATAGGAACCGTCAAAGGAGACTTGCATGATATCGGGAAAAATCTGGTAGCTTCAATGATGGAAGGTTGTGGATTCGAAGTAATAAACCTTGGAATAGATATCTCCTCTGAAAAATTTATTCAAGCAGTCAAAGAACACAAGCCTGACATTCTGTGTATGTCGGCTCTTTTAACAACAACCATGAGCTACATGGAAGAGGTCATAGAAGCATTAAAAACAGCCGGAATAAGGGATCAGGTAAAAGTAATGGTTGGAGGAGCGCCCGTCTCAGAATCTTTCGCACGTCAGATTGGGGCGGACGGTTATACTGAAAACGCCAATGCCGCAGTCTGTCTGGCAAAAACTTTTGTTGCGTAAAATGACTGAACATACATTGAATTTTGATTCATTGGACCTGTCACCGGAAACTGTCCTGCTCGAAATGGGGTATGATAAAATAAAACCGGAAAAAGAGGTGTCAAAGATCCTATATTCCATATTTGAAGATGTGGCTGCCCTTACCCGGCCGTCTTGTACTTTTCAACTATTAAAGGGAGAAACCGGTACGTCGGCAATTAGTTTGGAAAAGACAACTACACTGAATGTGGGTACCGTCATCGCAAAGTTGCTTGCCGGTTCCGAACGCTTTGCCGTATTTGCGGCAACAGCCGGCAGTGCTTTCCAGCAATACCAAGATAAGGTGAAAGAAAAAGGAGATATGTTACACACCTTCATTTTAGATACCATCGGTTCCTGCATAGCCGAGAAAGCCGGTGATAAAATGGAATCACTGTTAGAAAAAGAGATTGCAGGCTATCGGCATACTTATCGCTTCAGTCCGGGGTATTGTGGCTGGCCTTTGAAGGAGCAAAAAGAAATTTTCCGTATTTTGGAAAATCGGCCTTGTGGCATTTTATTATCCGATGTATTCCTGATGCATCCTATCAAATCAATCAGCGGAATAATCGGCATTGGAAACAATATCCAAGAAAGAAAATACGGATGCGATATTTGCCAATTAGAAACGTGTTACAAAAGAAAAAATAAAAAGAAAAGACATGATACAGATAAATAAATGGATTTCCAATTGTCTGGAAGAGAAAAGAAGATTTGCATTACCTATCATGACCCATCCTGGTATTGAGTTATGCGATAAAACAGTCAAAGATGCCGTAACAGACGGCACCGTACAAGCTCAGGCAATTATTCAGCTAAATAAGGTTTTCCCGTCTGACGGTGTGACCACCATCATGGACTTAACTGTTGAAGCAGAAGCTTTCGGGGCTGAAATCATCTTTCCGGAAAATGAAGTGCCAAGTGTAACCGGACGTCTGGTTCGCGATGCAGCTTCTGTCCACGAACTGGTGATACCATCTTTAGAAACCGGCCGTGTTCCCCAATATTTGTTGGCGGAACGTTTGGTTGCTGAGGCCATACAGGATAAGCCTATCTTTGGAGGTTGTATCGGGCCTTTCTCTTTGGCTGGAAGATTATATGACCTTTCCGAGATGATGATGGCAATATATACCGATCCCGATACCATCACTCTATTACTGGAGAAATGCACGGCTTTTCTTAAAAATTATTGTCAAGCTATCAAGGAAACCGGTGTGCAAGGTGTCATTATTGCAGAACCTGCAGCTGGGCTTATTTCAAATGATGACTGCATTCAATATTCCACCTTTTATGTACAACAAATAGTCGATGCTGTTCAAGATGAAGACTTCATGGTTGTATTGCATAACTGTGGCAATGCGGGACATTGCACCGATGCTATGGTAAAATCGGGGGCAAAGGGGCTTCATTTCGGAAATAAGATTGACATGATAAGCGCTTTGGATGATACTACGCAAGAGATTTTGGTTATGGGCAACATAGATCCGGTTGGCATATTCAAGCAAGCTACCGCACAGGAAGTCTATGATACTACTCTGGAATTGTTAAATAAAACAACTGACAGAAACAACTTCATAATTTCATCCGGTTGTGATGTTCCTCCAGGGACATCCTTCGAAAACATCAAAGCTTTTTACCGTGCAGTCAATGATTATAACAAATAATCAGTTAAATCAAGCCGGTTAAATAAATGAAAATGTGGTGTGTGTACTTTTTTACATGAATACAGTTTCGAAGTAGGTGGTAAGATTCTTTTACTTAAGAGAAAAGTTTTCGTTACCGAAACTGAAGGATAATGATGACATCTCCTATAAAAAAGACAGCTTGGATAGCAGAATTCTATCCAAGCTGTCTTTTTTATAGGAGGAATTTATCTTGTCTGTTAATATCCCGGATTCTGATATTCGTCAGCATTGTCGATCAGTAATAATTCAGCTGTCGGAATGGGGCGCAAATAGTGAATATTCTTATCGAATTTTGTGATTTGCGGGTTTGCTTTTGTGATGCGGCTCTCGAAAGCACGGAATCTTTTCAACGTCATCCAGCGGTTCCATTCGCCTACCATTTCACGCGCATTCTCATCCAGCAGGAAATCCTGAGTGACATCTGTGGCTGTGATATCCATGCTGTGGTCATGTCCCTTGCAGGCACGGTTCCGGAGCGTGTTCAGTCTTTCGGCGGCACTTTGGCTGTTGCCTAATCTCCAGTCGATTTCTGCTGATAGCAGGTAAGTCTCTCCTAGACGATAAACAATACAGTCCGCTGAGGAATAAGGCTTGGAGGCATTCGAACCTGCATATAGACTGGGGCAATCCGCTTTCTTCAGACTCGGGAAGAACTTCAGAGGACTTTTGGGGTCGGCATAATTGTCTTCCAAGTTGAAAATGGCATAGCGGCAAGCGTCTCTTTCGGCCTGTGTATAAGTCTTGCGGGATAAATAGACAGCCGTATCTCCTAAAGTGATATCATAGGCAGAATTACCGACTCTGCCGGTAGAAAGACCGTATCTTTGTGCGTCGGCTTCGTTCCAGGTATATCCGTTCTTGGCACTATTTGTTGCGTTATTCACATAATAAGTGTCTTTGAAGAAAGCTTTATAGCGGCCGTCTTTTTCTCCATATAAATCAAGCATATACTTGCTGGGTTCCATATAGCAATTGCCTTTTGCCAGTTTGGGAACTTCGTATCCGTTGACATTAGTGGCATAGCTGGGAGTCATGCCCGACAGATAGACGCCTGAGGTATTGTTATTGTATGCTTCGGAGTGTTTCCATACACGGTTGAAATAGTTTCCACGGGGGTTATAAGCTGTAATGGTGGAGTGGCAGACAATAAACAGTGCCTCTTCGTTGTTCTTATTATTGTTTTCATCAAAAACAGCTTCTACATCGTCATAGAGCTTGACTCCCAGCGAACCGGCATTCTGAATCAGATAATCAGCTGCCGTCTTTGCTTTTTCCAGATAGGCTTTGCTTTCGCTTTCCGTCAAGGCCGTGGTATTGCCCAGGCCGTCAGTGTAGGTAGAGAAGGTGAGGCAGGCTTTGGCATATAAGTGATAGGCTGCCGCACGTGTTACGTGTCCTTTTACCTCTTGTGTGATAGGGAGGTTTTTCATGGCGAATTCCAGATCTTCCAGAATTACTTTATAGAAATCGTTTACCGGACTACACGGGAGGACAGTAACAGGGCTGTTCATCGGCTCCAATGGCAGGTATTTGCCTCCCCACTGTTCTACAATATTATATAAGGCATGCGCACGGATGAAACGGGCCTCACTGACCAGTTCATTGATTCTTGTCTCACTCAGACCTTCCACTTTGCCGGCATAGTGAACAGCAGCGTTACATGCACTCAATATGCCATAGAAACCCGCGTATCCTTCATTCAGCATACCGTTTGAAGCACCATAATCCTCATAACGGAGCAACTTGCTCCAGTTGCCGTTGGTACCATCGGGGTTCGTGTCCTGCCAGATGTCTGTTCCTCCTTCTGCAACCATTAAATAAGTATCTTCTGCCTGACCGTAAACAATGCGGACCAGGTCAAAATAGCAGTCGTTCACTTTCTTTTCGTACCCTGCCGGGGTAGTCCATTCTTGTTCTGTAGAAATGCCTGAAGGATTGAATTCATCCAGACTGCAGCCGTTGGCAGACATCATCAGGATTACGGCTGATATAGAGAGTAATTTATGTTTTTTCATCAGTATGAGTTTTTAGAATGAGATATTAACGCCAAATACATATTGTTTTGATAACGGTGCATCATCGTCGTCACCTCCTTTTTCAGGGTCATAGTTTTTCAGATAGTCGCACTTGGTAAAGATGAACGGGTTATTTGCGGTGAAATATACACGCATTCTATTAATCTTTAGGGTGTTCAACCATTTCTTGGGAAGTGTATAGCCTAATGAAATATTTTTTACCTTCAAGTAGGAACCATCGAAATAATTAGCCCATTGTTGATATGGATCCTGTCCGTTTGTAATGCTTGCATCCGGACGCGGATAGCGGGCGCCTTGATTTTCAGGAGTCCAGTAGTCGCATACAGTAGGAGAGGGAGTCAGTCCGTCTGTGCGATACCATCCGGTCAGTCCGTAAGGAATCGTCCAGTCCCAACGGGCAATCAACAAGATGCTCAAGTCGAAATTCTTATAATTGAAGTTGTTGAGTAAACTGCCCGACCATTTCGGTGTGGCGCTTCCCAGAACATAATAATCATCCGAGTTCAGCTTGTAATCGGGAGTACCATTCTCGGCAATATGCACCTGTCCGGGTTTCTGGCTGTATTTGGCTGCTTCCTCGGCCTCGGCAGTACCCCATATTCCGGCATATTTGTACCCGTAATAAGTCTTGATCGCCTCACCGGGAATCAGGTAATAGTCTCCGAATTGAAGCGGGCCTTCGCTGGTTGTCTTTATCACTTCTTCCTTGTTGGTAGAGAATGCCAGGGTGGTGCTCCACTGGAATTTAGGTCCGACAAAATTGCGGCTGGTAATGCTCAATTCCACACCCGTATTGCGCGTTTCGCCTACATTAGACCATATTTTGAATGGAGAGGAGCCGTAACCTCCTGTCGCATAGGGCAGGTTTTTCTCGAACAAGATGTCTTTGGTGTCTGTCCGGTACCAGTCAAATGCCACATTCAGTCTGTCACTGAACAGTCCCAGGTCGAATCCCAGATCTGCCATGTATGATTTTTCCCATCCCAGACTCTTGTTGGCAATGGAACGGGAATAGCCGCTATAAGGGACTCCTACATCCTGGAATCCGATGATACCTGTGCGGCTGTAGTCTAATGTGGCGTATTCTGAAGCACCGGCGTTACCTGTGACACCATAACTGGCACGTAATTTCAAGTTGGAGACAGCTTTTACATTCTGCATGAACGGCTCGTCACTGATGCGCCATGCAAAGGCTCCTGCGGGGAACATGTCCCATTTGTTGCCATCGGCCAATATGGAAGAGCCATCCCAGCGGTTGCTTAACGTCAACAGGTAACGTCCTTTATAGCTATAGTTGATACGGGCCACATAGGACATCTTCTGGCTGCCTACATAAGAAGACGAAACAGTGGGTGTACCGGTTGCCGCACCTAAATTGTGATATAGATAAGAGTCCGTATCAAACTTGTTGGCAGTGGCGGTGGCCTTTTCTTTTTGATCTTTTGACCATTCGGTGACTCCCGTTATGGTGAAATCGTGATCTTCTTTTATTTTAAAATTGTAAGTCAGGATATTCTGCCATTTATAATTATAAGTGAAGGTGTTGGGGATTGTGGCCTGAACCAGTCCGCTTTCCAGTCCCTGATAAGAATTTGTACCGGTATATTTACTCTCTTTTACGTTCCGGAAATATCCGCCTAGCAGACTCTTGAATGAAAGTCCCTTCAACGGGGTCAACTCTACATACATCTGTGGGGCTATGCTTAATGTCTTTACATTGTTTACATACTGGTCTTTACCCATATCGGCCAGTGGGTTCATATTACCATCTCCCAAAGGATAATCTACCAGATTACCGTTTTCGTCGTAAGGGGTACCTAGTGGCGGCATACATAGAATACGGTTCCATATACGACTGTAACGCTTGTCATTTTCAGAATACATGGCATATAGGTTCAATCCGTATTTAACCATTTCGTTGGCTTTGAAATCTATTTTTGCACGCGCCGAGTAACGTTCCAGTTCGTCTCCTTTCAACAATCCTTCCAGATTATAATATCCTAAAGAGAAATAAGAGGTAACCCGGTCATTGGAATATGAAGTGCTTAGATTATAACTGTTGGTAATACCGGTTTGTGAGGCCAGATCAAAATAGTCCACCCATTGGTTGTTGTCTATGTATTTTTGCATATAGCTGGGGAAAAGGCTTCCATCGTCGGCCGGACTGTTCCACGCGCCTACTGTTTTTTGCGCTTCCCGGCGGAAATTGATATAATCTTCTCCCCGGTTTACTTCCGGAAAACTGGAAATGACATTCCAGCCATAGTAGGCATCCAGGTCGATGGAGAATTTGTCTTTCTTGGGAGTCTTGGTCGTGATGATGATGACACCGTTCGCGCCGGAGGCACCATAAACAGCGGTAGAAGAGGCGTCTTTCAGAACTTCGATAGAAGCAATGTCATTCGGGTTCAATTCATCGTAAGAACCCTCCATGCCGTCAATGATAAACAGCGGACTGTTGTCACCGTTGATAGAACGTGTACCGCGCAGCGTCATGTTCACTCCGGAACCGGCTTCGCCGCTGCTCCGGGTGATATCCAGACCGGCTACCTGCCCTTGAATGGCTTCCAGTACGTTACTGGTAGGCATACGGACAATATCTTCACTTTTCACAGAAGCTACGGCGCCCGTCAGGTCTCTCTTTTTCACCGTACCATATCCTACCACTACCACTTCGTCCAATGTCTGGGTATCAGGCTGCATCTTGATATTCAGTTGTTCATTTTTGCCGATGGTAATTTCCTGAGTCTTATATCCTATATAGGATATTTCGAGAATATTTTTTCCGGCAGGAACTTCCAATGTGTAATTCCCGTCAAAGTCTGTAATAGTCCCTATAGTGCTTGCACCTTTGACTATGACAGATACTCCGATTAAAGGTTCGTTGTTTTCATCAAGAATTTTACCTTTAATGGTACGTCCTTGCAGGATCGATTGAACCGATTCATTTTTTACCATGTCACTTGCTTCTGCATACAAATGGGTGGCCGGTATGCATAGGGCCATTGACAATCCTAAAATGAGGGGAGTGCGCATTAAGCTGCTTTCCCGGTTTTGTTTTGGATTTTTTCTCATGTTTTTCATTTTTGCTTTTTTATTAACTCACTAATTGTTTCTAATGGTTGATTTCTGATATCAAATAATTGAATCAGTTTGGTTTCAATCGTAAACTTATTAGGTTGGATAAATCTTATGTATTCTTTTCTATTTCCTTGTATCTGCCTTTTGGACGTCATTATTTTGCTGGTTTCTTGTGTTTGCTTTTTTGATTCTTTCTGTGTGTCTCTTTATTGCTTATAAATATTAAATTAATTTCTTTATTTTATTTTTAGTAGTTTGTTTGTGTTATATTTGTTTTATCGATGCAAAAGTATATGAAAGAAATCGAAAATAAAAGAAGTATTTACATGTTGTTAAACATATCTTTAGATGATTCTGTTTTATTGTTTCATAATAGTTGAAATATGGTACTGGATATGAGTTATGCATATCAAGATAAAAAAGTCCCCGGACAAGATGAACTGCACTGTTCTTGTCCGGGGACTTTTATAAATATGATAAGATAGTATTGTCTATCGGTTCTTATACATACTTTCGTAATACTTTTGGTAATCGCCGCTTGTTACATTTTCCACCCACTCCTGGTTTTCCAGATACCATTGGATAGTCTTTACAATGCCGATTTCGAATTTTGTTTCGGGATACCACCCCAGTTCATTGGTAATCTTTGTCGGGTCGATGGCATAGCGTTGGTCGTGTCCCAGACGGTCTTTGACGAAGGTGATCAATGATTCGTTAATCCAGTCGATGGAAATCTCACCTTTATCGTTCAATTCTTTTTTCTTCAGCACTTTGCGGTATTCGGGATTCTCCGTCATCATCCGGTGGATGGTGGCGATGGTGAGCTTCACTATCTCTATGTTTTCTTTCTCATTGTGTCCGCCTACATTATATACTTCACCTTCGCGGCCTTTGCGTAGCACCAAGTCGATAGCTTTGCAGTGGTCCTCCACATACAACCAGTCGCGTACATTCTTTCCATCGCCATATACGGGAAGTTTCTTTCCTTCCAGAATATTTTTAATGATCAGCGGAATCAGTTTTTCAGGAAAGTGGTACGGACCATAGTTATTGGAACAACGGGTAATGGTTACCGGCATTTTGTAAGTATCACGATAAGCCATGACAATCATGTCCGCACTTGTTTTGGAAGCGCTGTACGGGCTGTGCGGACACAAAGGGGTGGTTTCGGTAAAGAAGCCTTCCGCTCCCAGACTGCCGTACACTTCGTCTGTAGATACCTGATGGTAGCGTACATCCTTGCGCCAGGTAGGGTAACCGTTCTCGTCTTTTCCTGTAACCCATGCGCGACGGGCCGCATCCAGCAGGTTCTGGGTACCCAGAATGTTGGTTTGCAAGAAGAGTTGAGGGTTTTCAATGCTGCGGTCCACATGGCTTTCGGCGGCAAAATTCACGATGTAGTCAAACTTGTATTCTGCGAATAGCTGGTCTGCCAGGTCACGGTCGCATATATCTCCTTTTACGAAGAAACAGCGTTCATTATCAATGTCTGATGCGATGGTACCCAAGTTACCTGCGTATGTTAAAGCATCCAGCACCACCACTCTGATATCGTCATGTTTGGCCAGGATGTATTTCAAATAATTGGCTCCGATAAATCCGGCAGCTCCTGTAACGAGATAAGTCTTCATATTGTTTTTGATATTAATGCGTGCAAAGTTCGGAAAGATTTTTTAATCTTACAACTTATCAGCCAGTTCTATTACTTCTAAATCTTTAAATTCTCCGTTGTCGATGCAAAAACGTACCAATGTTCTCACTTTATGGAATCCGTAGATACCTGCCGCTCCCGGGTTGATGTGCAGCATATCCAGTGTTTTGTCATACTTCACCTTTAAGATATGCGAGTGTCCGCTGATAAACAGTCTGGGAGGTTTCACCAGCAGGCTGCCGCGGATGGAAGGATCATAGTTGCCCGGATATCCGCCTATATGCTTTATCAACACCTCGGCGCCATCTACGGTGAAGCGGTTGATCTGAGGATAAAGCCGGCGGATATCCTGTCCGTCAATGTTTCCATATACAGCCCGGAAGGGGCGGAAGGCGGACAGTTTCCGGGCGACTTCTACTGAGCCGATGTCTCCGGCGTGCCATATCTCATCACAATTCTCAAAGTATTTCAGGTATTTATCATCCCAAAACGCATGAGTATCCGATAATAATCCAACTCTTGTCATACTTTTTTTGTTTATTACCGGCAAAGGTACTATATTTGGAACAAATCTAAGCATAATATGGAGAGCAAATATCATTATTTCAAGCGTGATATCAGTTGGCTATCTTTCAACTATCGCGTATTGCTGGAGGCGGATGACGACTCCCTGCCGTTGTATGAACGGATTAACTTCATCTCTATATATTCTTCTAATCTGGAGGAATTTTACAAAATCCGTGTGGCGGAACATAAAGCCATTGCTTCCGGCGGCCAGAGTGATGATATGACACAGGAGGAAGCCAGACACCTGATACATCAGATTACCGAGGTGGTGAACAACCAGATGGAAGACCGTATCCGCATTTATGAGCGTAAGATTGTTCCGGCCTTGCGCGATCATCATATTGTTTTTTATCAAAGCAAGCAGGAGGTGGAACCTTTTCATCAGGAATTTATCCGTAATTTCTTTAAGGAGGAAATCTTTCCCTATCTCCAGCCTGTCCCGGTGTGCAAGAACCGGATCAAGACTTTTTTGCGTGACAACCGCTTGTATCTGTCAGTACGCGTGACGCGCAAGGACACGGGGGAAAAGGAATACTATATCATCAAATTGCCTTATAGTAAGGTCCCCCGTTTCATAGAACTTCCCCGGCAGGGAGAGAACTTTTACCTGATGTATATGGAAGATATCATCAAAGCGAATATCGACCGTATGTTTCCCGGGTATGAGTTGGATTGCAGCTATTGCTGTAAGATTTCTCGAGATGCCGATATTTTTGTGGATGATGCGGCCAGTTCCGAAGTGATGGTGGAACAGTTGCGGAAAAAGGTGAAGAAGCGCAAGATAGGTGCCGTATGCCGTTTTGTCTATGACCGCAAGATGCCTGCTGACTATCTGGAGTTTCTGGTTGATGCGTTCGGCATTAACCGTGACGAGTTGGTTCCGGGTGACAAACACTTGAACTTGGAGGATTTGTCTCACTTGCCCAATCCCCATAAGGAGCTTTATGTCCAGTTGAAGCCCCGTCCTATGAAGTTGAACTGTCTGGATGAGAAAGAGTCCATCTTCCGTTACGTGAATAAAAAGGATTTGATGTTGCATTTCCCTTATCATTCTTTCGGGCATTTCATCCATTTCCTGTACGAGGCGGTTCATGATCCGGCTTGCAGGGAGATTATGATTACCCAGTACCGGGTGGCGGAGAATTCGGAAGTGATCAACACTTTGATTGCCGCTGCCCAGAATGGCAAGAAGGTTACGGTATTTGTGGAACTGAAAGCCCGTTTTGACGAGGAGAACAATCTGGCTACCGCCGAGATGATGAAGCGGGCGGGCATTCATATCATATTCAGCATACCGGGTCTGAAGGTGCATGCCAAGGTGGCGCTTGTACTACGTTATAACAAGGAGGGAAAGCAAACCCGTAGCTATGCCTATATCAGTACGGGAAACTTCAATGAGAAGACTGCCCGGATATATGCTGATTCAGGCATGTTTACTTCCAATGAGGTGATTGTGAATGACCTGCATACCTTGTTCCGGGTATTGCGGAAGGAAGTGACCGAACCCCGGTTCAAGCGTCTGCTGGTAGCCCGTTTCAATCTGTTGCCTGAACTGAGAAGACGCATCGGCTATGAGATAAATATGGCAAAGGCCGGAAAGGAGGCACGGATTGTCTTGAAAATGAACGCATTGCAAGATCCTGCCATGATAGACGAATTATATAAGGCTAGTGAGGCGGGAGTGAAAATAGACTTGATCGTGCGTGGCATCTGCTGCCTGATTCCCAACCAGCCTTACAGTAGGAATATACGCATCACCCGCATTGTGGACAGTTTTCTGGAGCATGCCCGGGTGTGGTACTTCCACAATGGAGGAAAGCCTCTTTTGTTCATGGGGTCGCCAGACTGGATGCGGCGCAACCTGTACCGGCGTATAGAGGCTGTCACTCCTGTGCTGGACGAGGACTTGAAACAACAACTGATAGATATGCTGGCCATTCAGCTGAAAGATAACAGGAAAGCCGGATGGGTGGATGAACATCTGAACAATGTGCCGAAAAGGGATCCGGAGGAAGGGCCGGTACGTGCGCAGTATGCTTTTTATGAGTATTTGGAGGAGAAGAATAAAGAAGGATATGTCAAAACTCCCAAGCAGCCATAAAATGTTGCAGATGCTACATGAGTAGAAAAAGAATAATTTTCTCTCGTTTTGTGTGAATGATTAAATATCTATAAATAGGTTGTTCTTTCTTTGTGAAATCGCAACTTATACGTTACATTTGCTCTATGAAAAAATATAGAACGGTTATCACATATAGAAACTACTTTGATGATTTTCTCGCAAGCCAACGCCCGAAAATAGCAAGTAAGATTCTGCAAATATTGCGTATAATCGAGGAAGTGGAACGTGTTCCTGTTACTCATTTGAAATATGTAGAAGATACGAATGGATTGTTTGAAATACGTGTTAAATTTGGCAGTGACATTTTTCGTATATTTTGCTTTTTTGATGCTGGAAAATTGGTGGTGCTTTTGAGTGGATTCCAAAAAAAAACACAAAAGACACCACCCGATGAGATAAAAAAAGCTGTGAGACTTATGGATGAATACTATCAAGAAAAAGAAAAGGAGGAACGAAAATGAATACAAAGACATTATCAGAGTTGGAAGATAAATACGTAGGTAAGCAAGGCACTCCTGAACGTGATGCTTATGAAAAAGAATTGTCTGATCTAATGATAGGTTTTCAAGTAAGGAATGCAAGAATCAAACTCGATCTGACACAAGAAGAACTTGCAGAGCGTATTAATAAGAAACGGGCATTTATTTCTCGTATAGAGAATGATGGCAGTAATCTTACTATAAAGACACTCCGTGATATTGTAGAGCGTGGTTTGGGTGGCAAACTGAATATAGAGGTTCAATTCTGATATTCTTTTAGGATCGGATTAGTCACAACATCCTTCTTATGCTACGATTTATTTCCGGACAGGCATTAGATTGAATCCGGGAATAAATCGAAGGCTACGGGAGGTCGCCCTACCGGCCATTTCTCCTTAGTCATAATCCAACTTGTTTCTCATGGCAGGAGCATACCGGCAGCGCGGATCAGGATAGTCCCAGCAATCGGGTCCGTATGCTTTGACAATATCACTCCAGCAGCGGTTCTGGTAACTGAAACAGTCCTCGAAAAAATAACAGCTTTGGCATTGGCTTGCCTCATTGATATCGGTACGTTCCAAGGAGCAAAGATGTTTGGCTTGAGGCGAGTTCCATACTTCCATGATACTTTGGGTGGTGACATCGCCTATGATAAATTGGGGAAGCCAATACAGCTGCTCACATATCGTTACTTTCCCGTCGGGTAATATGAACAGATGGGTGCTGAGCGCCGAGCATTCGCTTCCTTTAAAGTGGCGGCTGCCTCCCCAGGTGTCATAATATTCCTTTGTGACGGCCGCTTTGCCCAGAATGACAGGAAACGGGGCGTTGGCTATGAGCGGGCGCATTTCTTTGAATGTTTCCAGAATTTCTGTTTGCGAAGGCTTCAGCCGCGCGAACTTCTTATAGTTTTTGCTGATGGAATTGGTGGCGGGCACGATGCGCCAGTCGCGCAGATGTTTCAGCTGGGACAGTTTTGATAATAATTCGGCCAGTGTGACAACATCGCAGTTATAAGTGGTCAGTACGGAGGATACCTGGTAGGTCAGTCCGCTGTCGTCCAGCAGGCGGAGTCCGTGTAGCATCAGTTCGGTGTACTGCTGGTTTACTTCCAGCGAAGAGCACAGGATTTCCGGCCGGGCGGCATCCAGCGAAACTTGCACGATGCCTTGGTAACCGGTTTCCTGTATATCTTGTATGATTTTTCCGGTCAGAGGTATTTTAGTCGATATGAATTCGGGTGCGATTCCTTTTTTCACTAGCTCCGTCAAGATGATTTTCCAGTCGTGATGCAGGAATATCTCGCCGCCTATCAAGCTGATCTGTTGCACTTGCATTTTCGAAGCTTCGTCAATGAGTTCCAGTATCCGTTTGACAGGCAAAGGAGATTCCACCTGTGTGGAGGTGTCTGCATAGCAATACTTGCAGTGGGTGACACACCGGTTGGTCAGCATGAAAGTGAGCAGCAACGGGCCGGTATAGAGCCTTCGGGTGGTAAGGTCCAGTTGCTTCCATACGAAAGAATTAGGGTCTAATTGTTCAAAACGCAAGGCGCTGCCCGCCTTTTCCGCTTCAATCAATACCCGTTTGGGGAAATAGATCTCTCCCTGCTGCGTGGAGGTATGAACGGGGGTCGTATTATTGATGAAGTACGACACCCACCCTGTTATTTCCTCCCTGCTGCGGTAGAAGAAATCGCACAGCAGGGGTATCGTTTCCTGCAAAGGCCTGTCATACGTGAAAAAACTCAGCATCACAGCCTGCAAGGGATGAATGAACGTATGCCAGTTCCGGGAGCAGCCGGTCTCAGCTCCCGTACCGGTGGAGAACAATGCTACCCTGTGTATATCATGACGGAGGTGATAATAGGGGTTCAGCACATACACTTTATTCATTTCCGGCATTTTCATCTTGTTTTTTGGTAGGATCGACAAATCCGCCTGTGTAACATCCCAGGCCGCATTGGGATAGTTCTTCGTCATCTATGCCGCCCTGCACATCCATCAGTTCGTTCAGGTCCAGCACCTGTTCCTCATCAGAATAGTTGAGGTATTCCGGTTGCTTGTTGTTTTCTTCTTTTTTCTTCATGTCCTGTGTTTTTAATAGGTTTATGAATCCGTTTATTTTTGTTTGAAAAGTTCGTATATGGGGGCGAATATCCGGCTCATTATGCTTCGGCTCGAAGTGATGATCTCCGCTTTGCCGGACAGGTCTATCTCATATTTTATTTCTTTATGGTTCGTTGTCGTCAGTCCTTCCGGGAAGGCGACTTCCACCGCATAGCTTTTATTGTAGGGTACAAAGGAGATGGACGCTATTTTTCCCGGCAGCACTCCGTAAGCGTGTGTGGGATATTTGTTCAGCTCTATGTTCACATGGTCTCCCACCGCTATTTCCGCCACTTCATCTTGCGACAAGCTGATATGCCCCAAAGGGTTTTCCTGTTGTTTGGAGATAACGGTGCACAGGGTATCCCCCTCATTGACCCGGTGGCTCATGCCCCAGCTTTTTCCCCATACCACTATGCCGTCATGCCGGCTTTTTATCAGATACTTCCTGTCCCAAGTTCTGAGGCTGTTCACCATAGTCTCGTATGCCAGTTCCAGCATCCGCTGGTTTTTTCCCATTTCCATCTTATGGTTAATCTCCAGTTCGAACAGTTCCCGTTTCACCTTGAGTATATCCAGTGCGTCTGCCTGTCCGGAACTGTTCAGTATTTTCATCTCGTCGTCCAGAAACTTCTTTTTTTGCGGGTACAAGTCGAATTCCTGGTACATGACACAGGTGCGTACCGCTTGGGTGAATTGCTCGTATGCCGGAGCCATTTCCCCCATGATCAGGTTGAACGGATAATCTTGCAGATAGTTGATGTCGTTGGTCCGGTAATACCATTCTATGTTAGTAAGGACGTTGCAGAACTTTTGCACATCCTCCAGCGAGGCCGTATTTTTCAGTATGCCCAATGTATCATTCCGTTTTACCTGCGACTGGTTTTCCACAAAAAACCGGTCTACCATTCCTCCCTGATTGGCGGTAATCCATTCCACGCTGCCCATATCATCAATGGTAATGTCCTTCTTTATTGTTTCAGGATATTTAAATAAGGCGGTTCCGGCAATCAGGAACGCGATAAGACCATAAACAATATAGCTTCCCGTATGTATCAGCCATCGGGGCATATCGCCCAGCATGTCGTTGTTTTCCCGGCTGTATATTTCTACATCTCTGTTTTCTTTATCTGTAGCTTTATATATTTCTTCCATGGCATGTTAATAATAGGGTAATACTGCAAAGATAGATGGTCTGTCCATATCGGACTGGATGCTTTTTTACATTCGGTCTTTCTGTGTTTCTCCGGCTCCTGTACCTTTATATTTGCTCCGTGCCTGATTGAATTTGTAACGTATCGTCAGGCTGACACTGCGCGACTGGGCAGGTAGGTATGTGCCTAAAGTTTGTAACTCGCCTAAATAGGCGATGGTGTGCGTCCGTGTGCTGTTGAACAGATCGTGGACACGGATCTGGCAGCTCAACCGGCTGTTCATCCAGCTTTTGAAAAGACTAAGGTCAGCAGACCATGTGGAACGCAACAGCTTGATGTTTTCACTGTGTCCGGTGGAACTCCATGAAAGGTCTGCGTTAACGAGGAAGTTGCAAGGTAGTTGCAGACTATTGTCCCATGACAGGCTGACGATTGGAGTATCTAGTATATGCTTTCCTTCGGGAGTGTCTGCCCGGAACCATTGCTGGGAGATCGTTCCTATAAACTGAGGCGACCAAATGCCGACAGTGGGTGAGAAAGCCAATGAAGCAAACAGGTTGTCGTAGCTTTCCGCATTGATCGTTTTCAGTAAAGCGATTGTAGGATTGTCTGGTGAATACGGGCTGCTTGCCATGACGATAGCGTTCTTTGTATGTCGATAACCGGCAGTCAGTTGCGCGTCATTATACACTGCGTTCAATATCAGGTTTTGTGATAATTGTGGGTGGAGCAGCGGATTTCCGCTCTCGTAAGTATAGCGGTTATTGTACACGATATTAGGGCGTAACTCGTGATATGATGGACGGAGGATATCCGAGGTGTAACTCAGTGAAAGTTGTAATTTTTCCAAGGGAAGCATGACTGTTGCCGAGGGAAACCAGTTATTATAATGCTTGCTTTGCATTTCGCTTTTCGTTCCCTGCTTGTAATATTCGGACGTGATGTGCTCGTACCGGACTCCTGCCTGTACATACAGAAGACCGAAACTGTGACTGTATTCCAAAAATCCGGAGAAGTTTTTTTCGCGTATTTTGCTGTCATTGTCTTTTAGAATAGCTTCTGCATTACTGAACTGATTGTGGTGTTTTGTATGGACGTATTCCCCTCCTATAGAGAAGTCCCCACCTGCTATTGTGTGCGACAAGACCAGTTTCCCGGCATAAAGACCGTTGTTTGTCCGGCTTAGGGTGTTTATCGTCCGTTCGTCTTTTGTGTCTTCGGTATAGTAATGCAAGTTCTCATGTGTCAGATTGGCTGAATGATTGTTTCTTTTCAGTATGTCCGCATTGAAGTCTATTTTCCATTCATTGATGTTGCCTTGGTAATAGAAGTTCAGCGAATGCTGGCTCTGTTGATCTCTACTGTCATAGAGGCTTAGTAAATGTTCCTTTGAGGTATTGTCTTCTGACACTTCACTTTTCATACTTCCCCAACTGTCATATCCGGGCAGGCGTGTAAAGCTGTATCGTGCTCCGGCGGTGTGGTTGGGATTGAACACGTAATTGGCAGAAAACATGGTATAGATTTGTTGGCTGTGTTCGTTTTCTTGTATGTTCGATTGCTGTTGCCAGGTCTTGTTCAGTCGTGTTTGCTGACTGATTTCTTTTTTATTCCAGTCGTGTTTGTTGCTTCCCATCAGTGTGCCGGAGAGGTCGAATCCTCCGGTACGGTAGTTGAAGTTAAACTGGTCTAGCAGACTCCATTTTTTGTTATATGCCACATGCGTGCGATTGTTGAATCCGAATCCGTCTCCTTGTATCCGTTTGGTGGTGATGCGTACCACGGCTTTCACGGAGGCGGCATAGCGTGCTCCGGGATTGTTGATGACCTCTACCGACTTCACCTCGTTGCTTGCCAATCGGTCTAGTTCTGAAAGATCGTGTATTTTTCTACTGTTGATATACACCTCTGCTGTTCCTCGTCCGAAAACAGATACGGTTCCTCCATCGTTCGAGACGCCCGGTATCCTACTCAACATGTTTTCTGCTGTTCCCGCTTTCTCCAGCAAGGTGCCTGCCACATTGGTCAGTAAGGAACCGCCTTTTATCCGGGTACGTGGTGGTTCGCCGTGTACCATTACTTCTTGCATCATTTGCGTGTCGTCACTCAACAGCAGTTCTCCGGATATTGGTTTGCCGGCATCTACGGGCAGATACAAAGTGGCATAGCCGATGCACGATACACGCAGCAATCCTTTTTCCTTTTCTGGATACTCCAAGGTGAAAGTACCGTCAACACCACTGACAGTTCCTTGTATGAAAGTACTGTCCGGCAGAGACAGCCATACGATATTGGCGTACTCTATCGGGCTCTTTTTTTCATTCATTACAGTTCCTTGAACTTTGATCTGTCCTGTTGCGGCGGAAGTGCACATCCAGCCGAATAAGAGGGCGAGTAGTTTATATTTCATATTTTTTGTCTTGTTGATAATTGTTCCCATGTTTTTCGGTCTTGTTTGATTTGTGCTATCATTAATAGGATACGCTCCAAGTGTATTTTGTTTTGTTTGCACAATGTTTCTTTAGGATGTTCCATGAATTTCTCTTTTTCTTCTTGATAAAACCATGTTCGTGAACATCCGCCACATATTGTGTTTGCCTTATCCAGTGTGATATCACGCGCTCAGTTCCAGTTGGTTCTTTACCAATCTGTAGTAATCTCCCTGCCTGGCAATCAGTTCATTGTGCGTACCCTTTTCGGTTATTTCTCCTTCTTTCAGCACCACTATCTGGTCGGCGTTTTTCACCGTGCTCAGGCGATGGGCAACAATGACCACTGTCTTGTCCTTGAAGAACTTCTCCAGATTGCCCTGTATCACCTTTTCATTGTCCGTGTCGAGGGCATTGGTCGCTTCGTCGAAGAACAGATAGTCGGGATTGCGATAGATGGCGCGCGCTATCAGGATGCGTTGCTTCTGTCCCTGGCTCAGTCCTTGTCCCGTGTTGCCTATTTTGGTGTTATACTTCAAGGGCAATGATTCTATAAAGTCGCGTATGTTCGCCATCTCCACGGCATAGAGCAGCCGTTTCTTGTCTATCATGTTTCCATCCGGAGCGATGTTGTTGGCTATGGTGTCTCCAAAGATAAATCCCTCCTGCATCACCACGCCACAATGCTTGCGCCACTCTTTGAAACTGATTTTCTGTAGAGACTGGCTTCCTATGGTGACTGCCCCTTCTGTGGGAGGGTAGAATCCCAGCATCAGTTTGATCAAGGTTGTTTTTCCGCTTCCGCTGAGGCCTACGATGGCGGTGGTTTTTCCGGCCGGTATATCCAGTGAAAGCCCTTTGATGATCCGTTTTGATTTTTCGGAACCGTAGGTGAAGATGACATTATTCAGCCGGATGGGGTCTTTGCCGGATATCTCAGTTTCCTGCTCCATGCCTTCCGTCTCCTCATCGGGCTTGCCATGTATCTCTCCCAGACGCTCCAGACTCAGTTGGGCATCCTGCGTGTCTTGCATAAAAGATACAAACTGCGTGACAGGGCCTTGCATCTGTCCGATGATGTACTGTATGGAGAGCATTACGCCCAGCGTGATGCTTCCATGCAGTACGGCGGTGGCCGAAAGGACGGTAATCAATACGTTTTTTACTTCGTTGATAAGCACGGCTCCCACCTGTTGCCACTGCCCCAGGTTGAGTGAATTCATATTAATGCGGAACAGAGAGGCTTGTATATTTTCCCATTCCCAGCGTTTCTGTTGTTCACAGCCCAGCAGCTTGATGTCCTGCATGCCATAGATGAGCTGCATCAGATTGTTCTGATTGACGGACATCTGTTCAAAATTTTTCCGGTTGAGGTCTGCCCGTTTCCGCATGAACAGTTTCACCCATCCTATATATGCCAGGCTGAACAGGAGAAAAATCAGAAATATCTTCCAGCTGTAAATGGCCAGTACAACCCCGAAGATAACCACCGTAAGGGTGGAGAAGAGTATGTTCAGCACAGACTGGGTGAGAAAACTTTCTATGCGGTTGTGATCCTCGATACGCCGTATCAGGTCGCCTGCCAGCTTGCTGTCAAAGAAGCGCATGGGCAGCCGCATCAGCTTGGAGAGGAAATCGGAGATGAGCGACACGTTTACGCGCGTACTGATGTGGAGCAGTATGCAGCGCCGGATTACCTCTATCAGTGTGCGGCTGAATACCAACATGAGCTGTGCTGCCAGAATTAGCTGGATAAAGTTCAGATTCCGGTGCCCGATGCCTTGGTCTACAATGGTTTGTGTAAGAAACGGGAAGACCAGTTGCAGCAAGCTGCCCGCCAGCAGTCCGATGACGAGCTGCATCATGGCTTTTTTGTACGGGCGGACATAGTGGAACAGATACCACAAGGACAGCTTCTCGTATTTTATGGGCTCTGCCTCGTAAAATTGCGGTGTGACATCCAGCAACATGGCTATTCCTTTTTCTATTCCTCCCTGGGTGGTGCTGATCCAGCACTTCTTCAGTTCCTGTTCTTCATACTTCAGCAGTCCGTAAGCCGGATCGGCAATGTAGAACCAGGTTTTTCCTTTTTTCTTTTCTATTTTGTAAAGCACCACAAAGTGCTCTTGGTTCCAGTGGATGATGCAGGGCAGCTTGGATTGCTGTTTCAGTTTATCCATAGAGGTGCGGATGCCCGTGGCACGTAACCCTATGCTGGCTGCCGCTTCACTGATACCCAGCAGGTTCACCCCGGTGCGCTGTATGTACGACTGTTCGCGCAACTGCTGCACCGAGAATGTCTTTCCGTAAAATTTGGCTATCATTCTCAGGCAGGTAGGGCCGCAGTCCATGGCATCCAGCTGTTTATAGAATGGGAATTTGCTCATTGTCGTGTTTTCTGTTTTACAATGCTTGTCCTATGCAATCCATTGTTTCAATGAATCATATAGACCTTTGTCACCATAGTAATAAGTTTTGGCAGATCTGTCGTACAGTATCACTATGTTGAGTTCGTTACGCATATAATCCATATATTCAAAGAATGTAGAGCGTGCTACACCTAGCTTTGTTGCAAATTCTGCGGCTGTGCCTGTTTTTCTAGTATGGATTAGATGATCCATATAGAAAATCTTTTTTAGTTCAACTTTAGTCATTGTATTTTGTGTTTTTAAGGGTTAGATTTTAAAGATTCCCGTCAGGTAGTCACCTTGGTTATTGGTCATTTGCAGCGTATATTGTCCTGAAGGAAGATTTCCTGTCTGGATTACCATATAAGCTGTTTGTGACTCGGAGAAGGTTTGGCGGTAGACTTCTTCTCCGGTACTGCTGGTGACGGTAATGGTGATGTCGCAGTTGGGAGAGGGATTCTCAATGTAGATGGATTGGGAATCGTAAGAAGCGGTAGGGGTGGGAGAAAGGCTTCTTGATGTGTTGGATTCCCAACGTCCATTTAAAGGCAAATTTTTTGTAGCCTCTGAGAATGCATAGATGCTTTGCATTGACAGGCCACTTAATAGCATGGCAAGTAATGCCATACGCAAATTCAGATTTTTCATTTTTTGTATTTTCATACTGTTCGCTATTTATATTGTTTTGATGGAAGCAAAATTAGGCTTTTGCTTTTAAATATATATAGACTTGATTTCCTAATAAATGGACAGCATGAAAAAAATATTTTCTTGATTTTTAGCGCTTTATGCTTTTTGAATAATCCCCCTTATGGACGGCTTGTTCCTTTAAAATTCCAGAAGCCATAAATCGAGGGTATGGCTTTCGCCTAATGAGCCTAACTTTTGGGTAATCCGATCTTTGAGGCGGAACTTTCTTTTAGAAACAGACTGAGGAGAGATATTCAGTATGCTTGCTATAGTAGGATTGGAAAAACGAAGCTTGATAAGGCAGCATATCTGTAAATCACTCTCCGTTATTGAAGGAATCACTTGGCTTAAGCGTATCGTATAGTTATCAAACAACAAATCAATATTCTTCTTGATTTCCTCCCATTGCAAAACATCGATGGGGGATTTTTTATCTTTCAAGTTCTTGATTACCCTTATGTCCTTTATCAGTAAGTTCGATAGATAGGTTTCTCTATCGCGTAACCGCTGATTTTCTTTTGCCAAAATTTCTAATCTCTTCAGTTCATTAGACTTTTCATTCAGGGTAAAGGAATATTTATTTATATTGTTTTGAAGCGTTTCATTCTCTTGCTTCAGGCTCTCGTTTTGCTGCTGTATTTCGACCAATGCTTTATGTTCTTCTTCCAGTTGTTCCTGTACTTCTTTGTTTTCTTCTATCTGCATGGCGAGTTCTTCCATCCGGTTTCTGTTGCGGGCAATTATCATCTCATTCTCTTGTATTTTAATGGTGTTCTGGTTTATTTCTTCTTCCTTCCTTTGGAGCAGGCGTTCTTTGCGAAGCAGTTTTTTTTGATATATATATATCATGACTGCTATTCCCACAACTATTCCTATTCCTGCCAACAATATCATATTAATTATATTCTTCTTATCAATTTCTAATTGACTCTTTTCATTGATAATTTTCTGTTGGTCGTATTCCTTTTGCATTTCAGCCAATTCACTACTTTTATTTAGGGTTTGTATCGAGTCCTGATAATTCAATAGCTGGTCGCAATAAACTGACATCTTTTCATATTCATGATTGTCCCGGCTTACATAATATAAACCTTGATAAGCTGCACGAACTGTATAGATACTTGAAGAATGCAACGCTTTGTTAAAATAGTAATAAGCAGAATCAGAAATAGGAAGGTTGTAATAAATTTCACCTAACACCAAGAAGTTTTGCCCTAAGGATTCAATCTTGTCTGTTTCTTTTATCTGTAGTGCTTTCTGTGCATATTTCAATGCAGATTGATAATCTTTTATATTCGTATATATCCCTGCCAATTCATTCATGGCGCCTGAACACAAATAGTTATCTTCAGTTTTCTCAGCTAGCAGAATCGCTTTCTGATAATATTCTATCGAAGTATTCATTTGGTTTAATGCAGCCATAATTCTTGCAAGAAAAATATAAGAAGAGCATATATATTTATCATCATTTGCTAATTCTGCATAATGAAGTGCTTTTTCAATGTTTTTTGAAGCATCCTCATATAAATCTCGGAAAATATAGAGATCGCCTAGTTCTATATATATAAGGTGTGCCAATTGGTAATCTTCTGTCTTCTCCACTTCCTCTATTGCTGCTAGGTAGAGTTTTTGTGCCTCTTCCGGCTTGCCGGCTATTTTGCACAATATACCTTTATAATATAGCACCATCGCTCTACGCTGCGTATTCTCTTGGTGCATAAAGTAGTCGTATGCTATATTAATGAAGGTGGAATCTGCAACTTCCTCTCTATAATTTTTGTATTTAGCTTGGGTTAGTAATAAAGCCCATGTAGCTTTTTGCAATTTATCAGAAGATGCCGGGACCTGCATCTCTTGTAATATGTGTAATGCACTATCCGGGTGTTCATACATTATTGACTCTGTTTGCGTCAATTCGGGAAGTAATATTGTTGTGCCATTATTAGGGAATGTGCAAGCTGATAAGTAGGTGATAATGATAGTTAGTATAATAATAACTTGTGTTCTTCTCATTGTTAATTCAATTGATGTATAATTTGCAAAATTAGAAAATAAATGTCAATTAGGAAATTAGATAAATGAAAAATTTAGTTGAAGAGCCTGTTTAAATTTTCTTCAAAAAGAATTCTCAAAAGAATAATGAACAAAATTTTAACAGAATTTAAAACGAAGAAGGTGTTTTGCTTACCGTCTTTGTCATCTAAAAGAATAGCGAGAGTATCAATATACCTTTAGAAACTTGAGTAATTATATTTTTTAGCCTGATGGTTAAAAAATATCAATAGCGATCTTTTTTTTACTGAGTCCGAAATGGTCGGACTAGGTAGAGGTACATTTGCAATATAAAAATTAACCCTTATTGTTTTACTAAAAAAAAGCTTTATGAAAGATTTTAGTCAAAAAAAAGCTATGGAAGATAGCGAATTGAAAAAAGAAGAAATCATTCCTGCTGAGGATATCCTTACAGATGAAATGGCAGAAGAGGTTGAAGGTGGTAAAATCCGTATTTGTATCTCTGGAAAAATTGTCAATGATGAATTACCACAGGAGAATGGAAGAGATTGATAATTAAATCGTAAAGGCACATCTAACGATGTGTCTTTTTTACTAATAATAAAAATAGTCTTTATGAAATGGTCGCAATTTAATTGTCTTTTTCATTCTCCCCAAGTGGGTTATTATCTTCATAATACAAGAATGCTGTCATTAATAAAATTAGACGAGGATGGTTATAATAAACTTTTGAAAATTCGTGAGAATGCAGAGAATGCAAAAATATTATTAAGTGAAGCTGATTATACGTATTTTGTTAATGCCAAAGTTTTGGTTTCAGAACAGGAAGACAGTAATTATATCAATAAATTGGAATACAAAAAGCGTAGGGAATCTTTTGTATCTAATTCATTAGGTCTTATTTTATGCCCTACACTTGCATGTAATTTTGCGTGTCCTTATTGTTATGAAAAGAATTTGCCAAATAATGTCATGCAGGAGGATGTACAAACACAATTAATAAACTTTGTTAATAAACATGTAGATAAATGTAAATCTATAACTTTGGATTGGCATGGAGGGGAACCGCTTCTTGCGTTTAAAACTATTAAGCAGGTTTATTCGAGACTGGAAAATGAGGCTCAATTACCTGTTTCATATTCTTCTATGGTTTCTAATGGATATCTTTTAAATGAGGAAATTTGTACTTATTTGGCAGAAAAGAAATTGAATTATTTGCAGATTACAATTGATGGTAACAGATTAACCCATAATAAGACTCGTGTCCTCAAAAATGGAGAATCATCTTTTGAAAGAATTATTGAAAATATTGATATGGCTACAGAGTTGATTCCTAATTGTAAGATTGGAATTAGAACAAATATTGGAAGATCAAATAGAGATGAATATATAAATCTTTATAATGAGCTATCTGAGAGGTGGAAAGGTAAGAATTGCACTATTTATTCTACTTTTGTGGTAGATAATAATTTTTATTCTACTTGTGATGAACAATCTTCATTTGAACTTTCGACGAATGAAAAAAATGATTTTATAGTTAGTTTGGCTAAGAATGATATAATAAAAAAGAAATCTATTTATCCTAAATTAGATTGCAGTTCATATACTTGTATTGATGGTAATGCGTTTGTAGTTGATCCGCAAGGATATTTATATAAATGTTGGGCAGATGTTGGAATGAAAGAACGTTCTGTAGGTAATTTGGTTGATGGTGTTACCAATTATGACATTATTTCGCAATTTATTATTGGCTCAGATAAGTTTACCGATAGTAAATGCCGCCAATGCAGTTATTTGCCTATATGCAATGGGGGATGTAATCTTTATAGAGTTAGGTATTTAGAAAGAAAAGTACCTTATAATGTCTGTCCTATAAACGATGAAGGGTTGTTGAAGTATATAGAAACTTATTTAGATAAATAATCATAAAAAGAAGATGATATGGGGAAAATGATTTTATTGTTTGGATTATTGCTAAATTCGATTGTTATTGGGGCACAGGGTATTTCCGGTTCTCTAGTTGATGAAAAAGGAAATCCTGTCAGTTTTGCTAATGTGGTATTGCTATCTTCCAAAGATTCCTCTTTTGTGGCTGGAATTATCAGCGATGAACAAGGAACTTTTAGCATAGCTCAAACGAGTGGTAACAATATACTCCGAGTTTCTTGTTTGGGTTACGCACCTGTTATAAAGTCATGTGCTCAGTCTCCGGTAACGATTGTAATGCGCGAGGACATCAATCTGTTGGGCGAAGTCGTGGTAAAAGGGAACCGTCCGTCACATAAACTTACTGCCGAAGGGTTGCAGACCCATGTGCAAGGGACGGTGCTCAGCAAAATGGGTACAGCGGAGGATGTGCTGAACCATATACCGGGACTTCAGAAGAAAAATGGTGCGTATGAGGTGTTTGGAAAAGGAACTCCGATCATTTATGTGAATGGAAGACTGCTCCGTGACTTGTCGGAGCTGGACCAGTTGAAGTCAGAAGACATAAAGAACGTGGAACTGATAACCAGTCCCGGTGCACGATATGATGCGTCAGTGAAAGCGGTGGTTAGAATAACGACCAAGCCCATAAACGGGGAAGGTTTTGGATTTGATGTGCGTTCCGGTTATAATCAGTGGGAGTACGCCGGCTTTGTGGAACAGCTGAACTGGAACTACCGGCGCGACAAGCTGGATGTGTTCGGAACCGTGTATTATAGAAAAAGTGAAGGGTTTGATGAAAGCCGGCTGACTCAGGACGTGTATGTGGATACACTTTGGCATCAGGACAATTATCAGTTCGCCAAAACAGACCGGCAGACGTTTACCAATATCGCCGGTGTGAACTATACATTCGATGAGAATCATTCAATCGGAGTAAAATATACATTGAAAGCCAATCCGGATGCCCGCTATCGCACAGCATTTAATTCGGATGTATATGCCGACGGCGCACCTTATGACTATCTGGCGAATGATATCCATGCCATTGCATATTATAATCCCTCGCATTCGGTCAATGTTTATTATAAAGGTATGGCAGGAAAGACGGAGGTTGATTTCAACGCGGATTATCTGTTTGATAAAAATGGAGACCGTACGATACAATGTGAAGAAAGCAGCAATAAGGAAGACAGGGTGGTCACCTCCACCAATACATTGAGAAGTGAGCTCTTTGCAGCCAAGCTGGTGCTGAGCCGTCCGCTGCTCGGAGGAACTGTCATGGCAGGGGCCGAATACAGCCATACGGAGCGGCAGGATGATTATATGAATCCGGAAGGTTATGTGCCGACTTCGTTCAGCAAACTGAAAGAGCAGAACGTCAGTCCGTTTATAGAGTACAGTCATGCTACCCCCATAGGGCAGCTTTCGGTGGGGGGACGCTATGAGTGGGTGAACTTTGATTACTATGAGGATGGCAGATATGTGGATGGGCAAAGCCGGAACTTCAGTAATTTCTTTCCCACCGTCTCATTGGGTTCTGAAATAGGTGAGATGCAGTTGCAGCTTGGTTATGCGGCAAAAACGCGTCGCCCGTCCTATCAGCAGTTGAGCAATAATGTGACGTATGCCAACCGGTTTACGCTCCAGTCCGGCAATCCGCTGCTGAAGCACGAGGTGGAGCATCATGTTTCCTTGATGGGCGCATGGGAGTTCATGCAGTTCAGTGTGGATTATAATGACAGACGGAACGCGATTATTTACTGGGGGGAACAAATGGAGCATAATCCGGCGGTAACGCTTATCTCTTTCAAGAATCTCCATAGCTTGAAGTCCGTTTCTGCCTTTCTGGCATTGGCGCCCAAGTTTGGAATCTGGTCACCGCAATTAAGCTTCGGTCTTCGAAAACAATGGCTGGATCTGGAGACTACCGATGGATTGCTGAAGATGAACAAACCTGTGTTTACGGGGGCTTTCAATAATACATTTAACTTTCACCACGGCTGGGTGGCTTCGGTGGAAATGAGTTATCAGAGTAAGGGCGATATGGAGAATTGTTCGGAAACCAAGAATGTCTTTTATGTGGATGCCGGGGTTACGAAGTTCTTTCTGGGGAATAAGATGTCTGTGAAGTTGAGTGGTACGGATTTGTTTCATGGCATAAAGTCGGGTAACCGCTTGTATTATAACCGGGCGTCTTCTTTGCAGATAAATAACTATGACAGCCGGAAAGTGATGCTGACGGTGCGCTATAAGTTTAATGCTACGCGTAATAAATATAAAGGTAGTGGTGCCGGAGAAAGCGAGAAAGAAAGGTTATAAGGGCTTGACATGCATACTTTGCTAAAAATAAGAACCGGGGCTCGTTTGCCTCGGTATTATTTGGCTCGTTTAAAGAAGAGAACATTACACCATTGATTATTATACATTTTAATACTAGAAATAGATGAGAATATTTGTTTGTTTACTATTTATGCTAGGAGTTTTTTTAGCTGTATCAGCCCAGCAGGTAGAAATCTCCGGCAGGGTAGCGGACAGTAAAGGACAACCGGTTTCTTATGCCAATATCACATTGCAGCATAGTGATTCAACTTTTGTCACCGGATGTACTTCAGATGAAAAAGGTAGGTTCGTAATAAATAAGCTTTCAGTTGATAATTATTTGTTGCAAATATCTTTTGTAGGATACATTACCCAGGTAATCAGGTTGGACAATGTCAGTGGCACACTTGATATAGGAACTGTTCCATTGGCTGATGAAGCAATAATGCTGCAAGGGGTCACGGTGAAAGCATCCAATGTGATGAAACGGGTAGACCGCCAGATTGTGCTTCCTACAGACAAGCAGGTGAAATCTTCTAATTCTGGATATGAACTGATAGGCCACATGCAATTGGCCGGTTTGAAAGTAAATAGTATCGAACGCAAAATAACTACAGTCAGTGGCGGAACTGTACAGCTTCGCATCAATGATATCGAAGCAAGTACGGCTCAAGTACAGGCATTAAGACCTGATGAAGTTTTAAGGGTAGAATACATTGATAACCCAGGAGTGCGTTATGCTGATGCGGAAGTGGAGGCGGTGATTAACTATGTAGTTCGCAGGGCGAAGTCGGGTGTATCCGGTGGCGTGGATTTTATGAATGCTGTGACGACCGGATTTGGAGATGATAATCTTTATATACGCGCCACTCATAAATTATCGCAGTTCGGATTGAATTATTACCTCAGTTATCGCGATTATGACGATCGTAAAGTGGATGAAGAACAAATGTTTGATTTCCCTGACGCTGATGTGCGCCAGCGCGATTTGATAGGAATTTCTACCCCTTTCAATTATAAGGACCATTCAATAGAGGCAAGTTATAATATCACAAAACCTGAAAAGTATATATTTAATGCCGTTTTTACGGAAAATATTTATGATTCACCTCATGGGGATTATGGACAATTGATACAAGAAACCGGAAAGACGGATTTATATAACTATACACGTTCCGAATATAATTATAATTCTCCTTCACTGGATTTATATTATAAAAAGATTCTGCCTCATGATCAGTTTCTTGCTTTAAATGCGGTAGGGACTTATATCAATTCTGATTATAAACGTGAGTATAGCGAAGCTTATACTGAAGCGGGCAAGCCTGTATCCTTCTATAATTATGGTACGGATGGTTCCAGATATTCGCTGATAGGGGAAGGTATTTATCAGAAAACATTCAAGGAAGTAACTTTAACGACAGGTGTTAAGTATATGCAGGCATATACTCATAACCGCTATATGGGTGATGTGAATGAATCTACGGAAATGCATAATTCCAGCCTTTACGGTTACGTGCAAGCACAAGGAAAATGGGAAAAGTTGAATTATTCTTTAGGCATAGGGGCATCCCGTCAGACTTTTGACGAATCGGAAGAAGGATTTACTTTCTATATGTTCCGCCCGATGCTGTCTCTTTCTTATCCTGTTTTCAGAGGGGCAAACTTGCGTTATAATTTCACTTGTTCACCTTCTATCCCCAGTTTGTCCGCATTAAGTGATATCCGTCAGCAAACTACCGATTTGGAGGTAAACAGAGGGAATCGCCATCTGGATCCTTATCGTTCATATACGAATCGCTTGCAATTGTCGTGGGGCAACAAAACAATGAATTTCCAGCTTAGCGGAGGACATCGCTATAGTAAAAATCCTATCATGGAGCAGATAGACTGTGTGGTGCAGCCGGATGGAAGTTATATCATCGAGTACAGCTCTGCCAATCAAAAGAGTTTCACTCAATGGAATGGAAGGCTTTATGCGAGTGTCAGTGTGGTGCCTGATTTATTGTCTGTCAGCCTATATGGAGGAGTGAATAGTTTTGAGAGCAAGGGAAATTCATATTTGCATCATTATACAGCCTGGTATGTGGGAGGGGATGTGTCTTTGAATTATAAGAATTTCTCTCTGTATGGTTCTATAGGAAACCGATATAATTCGCTCTATGGAGAATCGATAGATTATGGGGAAAAAAGCTCCATGATACAATGTTCTTATAAGTGGAAAAACTTAAATGCAGGTGTGGGAGTATTATATCCATTTACTCCTGCCGGTTGGAGTGCCGGTTGGAAGTTGATGAATGAGCGGGTGCAGAAGAAGAGTTGGACATATATTAAGGATAATGCCAATATGGTGGTACTGACGCTCTCCTGGAATTTCAATTATGGTCATAAGCATCGGACAGAAGATAAACTTATGAATAACGTAGACCGTGAGACTGGTATTGCAAGATAAGTAAATTTTTAATGGAATTCTTTGGTGTTATAACTCTTTGCCGTGCTTTTGAAGAAACTTATAAAAAATATATATATGAAAAAGTTATTATTACTAACCTTATGCTTAATGGTAAAAAGCCTGCACGGGCAGGCGCAAACTATCAGCGGAAAACTGATAGATGAAACCAAACAACCTGTGGCCTTTGCCAATGTAGTGTTGCAAACGCTTCCTGATTCGGTTTTTCTTCAAGGCACAATCACTGACGAACAAGGGAAGTTTGTTTTTGATAAAGTAAATCAGGACCAAAGTGAGAAACTTATTCAGATTTCTTGTCTCGGCTATGAGTCATTGCATCAGCATGTTGTAACGGGGGATGTTGGTGTGTTGTCTTTACGGTCGTCCGCCATTATGCTGGGAGAAACCGTAATTACAGGCCGGCGGCCTACTTATTCATTGAAAGGGGCGTCACTGACAACAAATGTTGAAAATACATTGCTTAGCAGTTTGGGAACAGCCCATGATGTATTAAAACGTATCCCCGGATTAAAAACGGGTGACGGGACAGTTGAAGTGTTTGGAAAAGGAACTCCGATCATTTATATCAATGGAAGGAAAATAAGAGACTTGTCTGAACTGGAGGAACTGAACTCCAGAGACATCGCTAAAATAGAATTGATAACCAATCCCGGAGCGGAATATGATGCCGAAGTCAAATCTGTTTTAAGAATAAAGACCGTACGCCGCACAGGCGAAGGATGGGGAGGCAATGTACGTTCCATGTTGCAGAAAGGCAGGTTGTGGAGTAACAACCAGCAATTGGCTTTGAATTATCGTAAAAACAATCTGGATATATTTGGTTCATTTTATTATAACAAGCAAAAACGAAAGACCGGGCAGGAGGACTTGCAGACAGTATATACGGACAAGCTGTTGGAGATAGAGGGAGACTCGGAAGGCCCTTATTCTACTGAGAATATACAGGGAGAAGGAGGAGCCAACTATCAGCTGAACGAAAATAATTCCTTGGGAGTTCGTTATACATACAACTATTATTCGAGTGACAGCCATGTTTATTCATTGTTTCGTGTTAGAGAAAACAACCTCGATTTTGACAAGTTTGATTTTACTAATGCAATGGATGGAAGTGGCGAGACACATAAAGTGAATGCTTATTATAACGGAGTATGGGGACGGCAACTAAATGTTGACTTTAATGTTGATTGGCTGTATAGTGACAACGACACCCGGCAGAACATCATGGAAAACAGCATGAATGAAGAAGATCGTACTGTACATTCCGTAAGTGGATCCCGGAATAACCTGTATGCCTGCAAGCTGGTGTTTTCTCATCCTGTGTTTGCCGGTATCTTGCAATTTGGCACGGAAATCAGTTTGACTAACCGCCATAGTCACTATGTGAATGAAGAGCAAATCATGAACGATGCTTTCGATAAGATCACATCTTGCAATCAGGCTGGATTTGTCAGTTATGATCTGCCTGTCGGGAAAACCTCGCTGAATGCCGGACTGAGATATGAACATGTTTCTTTTAATTATTATGAGGATGGCGTGAAACAAGAGGGCCAGTGCAAGGAATATAATAATTTATTTCCCAGCCTCTCATTTTCATTCCCTGTCGGGAAAGCACAGTTCGCGCTGGGATATTCGGCACGCATACAGCGTCCCGGTTATTTTATGTTACGTAGCGATGTGCAATATGCCAACCGATATACATACGAACGGGGAAATCCGTTGCTACAGCCTGAAATATCTCATGATCTGTCCTTTCAGGGCGGATACAAGTTTGTTCAATTGTCTGCTTTTTATTCCTATACCAAGGATGCTATAGTATCTGTGGCCCGTCCTGATGATAGCGACAACCGGATAACCGTATTCGGAATGGAAAACATATCATCCTGGCAGAATTTTGGAGCAACTTTGTCTTTATCTCCTAAAATAGGAATATGGGAACCTATATGGAATTTGCAGTTCATGCGTCAAATCCTTATGGGGACGCATAGAGGGAATTTGAAACATTTTAACCGCCCGGCCTTGGCAGCCGACTGGAATAATCAGTTCAGTCTGCCCGGACAATTTATCCTCTCTATTGATGCTTCATGCACTAATTCATATCACAGTGGATATAACCGCATGAAGGCTGTAGCCTGGATGGATTGCGGTCTTCGTAAGTCCTTTTTCAAGAATACATTGGATGTCAGTGTGCAGGTGAATGATGTATTCGCTTCTAAAAAGGAGAAGTATTTAGTTTATGGACCAATGGTAACTTTCAACAAACGGGGAGATAGCGACAGCCGTCAGGTAAGACTCAGGCTTGCTTATCGTTTTAACTCTGTTCGTAGCAAATATAAAGGAACAGGAGCGGCAGCCGGTGAGATGGGACGACTGTAAGGGGAAATCCTAACTTTATAGCTTACATGTAGATACAATACGCTTATGAAATTATTAATGTTACCTCTCGGTTACCTTTCCAAAGAATTGTTTCAATCGTTCAATGCCTTGTTGGTGCTTCTGTGGATTGGTATTTTTCAATTTGACAATGTTTTGTAATTTCCATTTTACTGATGGATAGTTGCTCAAATCCCCAGTAGAACACTTACTCCAATCAGGAGTGCCTTCTTCAAATGAGATTATAAAATCCTTGTCCGTTTCTGTTAATGCGGCATTGACTTGTGCAGCCAGATTTATTCTGGCTTCTTCATAATCGGCATAACTAAACTCAACATCAGACATGCCCTTAAATTGATTCTCCAAAGCATCCGTTTGATCAATGCTATTGGGTTGCAAAGATTCAATAATGGGCTTGTCGCTACCAAGTAGGCATAACATAAAACCATCTTTCACATCATCGAAAGACGATATTTCCATATACTTGCAATCAAACAAGTCTCGTGGATGCTGGCGACTCAATGCAGCTGTTATCTTACCGCCATATAATTGTGAATATGACACGGTACGAGCCTTACATGCCATACTGAACTCTTGTTGAGCCTTATCACACAACATCTTATCTTCAGTCACTCCGATTATACCTCTCTTCGTGCCATTTACCTCAATCTTAACGGTTGCTCCGTTGAGTGTACATTGCAGTTTCCATACATCATACTTCGGCACAACTTTAATACCTGGAATAGACTTCTCTATATTTGCTTTAAGAGTTTTTAGATGTTCGTTAATGGTCTTCAAACTCTCTTCTCTTTCCTGTATTGGGATGTAGGTCAAGTCAATATCCACAGAGTAACGAGGCATATTCTTATGAAACAGATTGATGGCTGTTCCTCCGTGAACCGCAAAATCCTTGATACGATAAACCGATGGCATAATGCGTATCAAAAGGGCTACTTGTTTTTTGTATATATCATTCATATTCGTTCAACTCTTTAGGTATTGTTATTCTGTACTTCTTTATATATATTCCATTCTCTACTAATTGCTGTTTGGATGTACCGAGATTTATTTTGTCTATATTCAGCATATCGAACCAATAATGTCCTGCTTTTTCAGCCATATATAGGAACACTCTTTTAACTCGTTGATTGTTTATGTTTTCAAGTAGTGTTTGCACCACATCGGCACGCAATGAGGTTAATTGCTCCATTATATAATATAAGTCCATATAATTATATTGTTCTGGAGCCAAAAGCAAGCATTCCATAAAAGCCTGTTCTGGAGAAGACGCCAAAACATCAACTCCCTCTATCTGTATGATACTTGTTTGGGGGGCATCAATCATTTTAGTGCTAAATGGTTTGAAATTCTTGTCAAAAGAATCACTTGTCATCCATTTGGGTATATTAGTATGATAGGCTACTACAAGCAAAGGCTTTCCCATCGGAACATAATGATTGAAACCGAAAAGTTCCAATGCCGAATGTGCAGCCACTCTTACCTTTTTATTTAACTGTTCATTGTAGCATGACAATGCAGCGAATGAAGATAATGAATCTCCAGTACGATACATTACTCCTTTATCCAAAGTCGCAAGCCATCCAGATTGTCGATACTTTCTTATCAACTGATCTGAATAACCATTTTTTCTTAACCAATCAGAGAAAAAGAGTCCGTTTTTCTTGCCTAATACAAGTAATCGGTTTAATTTACTTTGATATTCTAAACTCATAGTTTATAATAATCGATTAAATTCAACTGCAAAGATAGTGTATTTCTTAGAGCCTGTTTAAATTTTCTTCAATAATAATTTTATTGCTGAACTTTTGACCATTTCCTCTGCCGAATCGAATGTTAGTTCATAGTTCCTGCAGAGCCTCCTGTCATTTTCCATCCATGAAAAATGTTCTTTCCACAATCCATTTTTTTAAAGTTTGGTCACTTCAAACAAAGATATGATTGGGCAGATACGGAAACCTTCTTAAAATTTTATTTCAACCATTTTTAAAAGGCTCTAAATCTTGCTTCATCTTTTTCTGATTTTACAGGCAGGTTACAACGTACTTACGCTTGTTACACCCCGCACACGTTACTAACCTTTCAAAGAAGGTGTGTCGTAATACACGATGCTCCTTCTTTTTTTTCATTGACTATAAAAATCGACTCATTGTTATTGAATGAGAGCATGAGAATAAAAAATAGTAGAGAGCAGCAGATTTATTTTAATCTTATTATAAGTTCCTATGTTTGTAATTGCAAACAAGCCAAAAATCGAACAGGCTAAAACAGGTCTGATAAAAGATAAAGGCGAATGTTTAGCATGCCACCACGCGGTACACATTCCCCTTGGCGGTATGCACCCGTTCGCCCAGCT
>OFMJ01000034.1_pt1 | contig 137762 bp, 117 predicted proteins | sample 1541801 | NCBI WGS metagenome assembly OFMJ01 (sample SAMN04209234, study PRJEB22552) | human gut metagenome | biome: gut; material: feces | host: Homo sapiens | place: USA: Oklahoma
TTATCCTGAAAACAATCTTTTTACCTTAAAAAAAAACTAATACCTATTGAAAACTTAAAAAGGGGGCTTTGTGAAAAGACCCCTTTTTTATTTCCTGCATAATGGTTCTTTCGTTGTTAAATTTCACCTATTTATTGGTCTATATGTAAGATTTCTGTAATTATTAGCTTATATTAGCAACTTTCTTTTAAGTTAATGCTTAACTTTGCTGGCTCATAAAAATAGCGGTAAAAAGAATGAAGACAAAATATATTAAGTCGTTTCTACTATTTTTGTTATTGGGATGCTGCGTCTCGGTGTCAGCCCAAAATATACAAGGCGTTGTAACAGACTCATTGACGAATGAACCCATACCATATTTGTCAGTCTTTTATGAAGGGAAAGGCGTAGGAAGCATTACCGATAATGATGGAAATTATAAGGTAGAAACCCGTAAAGGTTGGAACAAACTTACCTTTTCGGCGGTGGGGTATGTAACAAAAGTGGTGAATATAATCCCCGGTGTCACCAAGAACCTGAATGTGAGGATGAGGTCGGATGACATCATGCTGGACGAAGTGGTGGTGAAGCCCAAACGAGAGAAGTACTCCCGTAAGAATAATCCGGCAGTGGAACTGATGAAGAAGGTGATCGCTCATAAAAAGAATAATAAGCTGAGCGAGAACGATTACTATCAGTACAATAAGTATCAGAAGATCACGATGTCACTGAATGATGTGACCCCCGAGATGCTGGAAAAAGGCATGTATAAAAAGATGCCTTTCCTGAAAGACCAGATCGAACTTTGTGAGGAAACCAATAAATTCATCCTCCCTATTTCGGTGGACGAGACCGCTTCGCAGAAAATTTACCGTAAACATCCCAAGAGTGAGAAGACCCTTATCAAAGGAATGAGCTCTACGGGTGTGAACGAGCTGTTTGCAACGGGAGATATGCTGAGCACGGTGCTGAAGGATGTCTTTACGGATGTGAATATTTACGACAATGATATCCGTCTGTTGCAGTATCCTTTCATCAGTCCTATTTCGTCCAGTGATGCCATCTCTTTTTATAAGTTTTACATTATGGACACCACATTTGTGGACAAGGACAAGTGCTTCCATCTCACCTTCGTCCCCAATAACTCGCAGGACTTCGGTTTCACGGGGCATCTTTACGTATTGGCCGACTCGTCTTATACGGTGAAGAAATGTACGATGAACCTGCCCAAGAAATCGGGGGTGAACTTTGTAGACAATATGGATATTATTCAGGAGTTCGAGCAATTGCCCAATGGGGAGTGGGTGTTGAAGACCGATGACATGATTGTGGAGATGACCTTGATGAAGATCATGCAAGGATTCCAGATACGAAGGACTACCCGTTACTCTGATTATGCCTTCGATGAGCTTCCGCAGCAACTTTTCAAGCGTAAGGGGGCCGAGATCAAAGAGGCGGACGCCATGATGCGCGGAGACGATTTCTGGAATCAATACCGGCCGGTTCCGCTTACGCAGACTGAGAGCTCTATGGATATGCTGGTGAAGCGTCTGGAGCAGATGCCGGGATTCAAATACGTGATTTTTGTATTGAAGGCGTTTATCGAGAACTTTGTGGAGACTGGCACCAAGGAGCATCCCAGCAAGGTAGATATCGGTCCGGTAAACACCATGATCTCCAATAACTATATCGACGGGTTGCGTCTGCGTATGAGCGCGCAGACCACGGCCAACTTGAATCCGCATCTGTTCCTCAAGGGATATTATGCTTACGGGTTCAAGGATCATCGTTCCAAGTATATGGGTGAGGTGGAATACTCTTTCAATAAGAAGGAATACCTGCCGCGCGAGTTCCCGAAGAACTCTATCACGTTCAGCTATCAGTATGATGTGATGTCTCCCACGGATAAGTTCCTGAAGACAGATAAAGACAACGTGTTCGTATCTTTCAAGACTTCTACGGTGGATCAGATGTCCTACGTGCGGAATATCGCCTTGAAGTACGAGAACGAGACACAGTTTGGCTTGAAGACCACGGTGGAAGTAAAGAATAGTAAGGACGAGCCTACCGGCGGTCTGGCCTATATAACCAATGATGACCGGAAAACGTTGATTCCTGAGATTCAGACCATGGAAGCTTCCCTGGCCTTCCGTTACGCTCCGGGTGAGACATTTGTCAATACCAAGCAACGCCGTATTCCGGTTTCTTTTGACGCTCCGGTATTTACGCTGTCGCACACGGCCGGTTTCAAGGGTGTGCTGGGCGGAGAGTATAACTATAACTTGACAGAGATCGGGCTGTACAAGCGTTTCTGGTTCTCGTCATGGGGTAAGATTGACATGTTCGTGAAAGGCGGTGCGCAGTGGAACAAAGTTCCGTTCCCGTTGCTGATCATGCCGGCGGCCAACTTGTCCTATATCCTGCAGCGCGAGACTTTCAACTTGATTAATAATATGGAGTTCCTGAACGACCGTTACGCCTCGCTGGATGTATCGTGGGATTTGAACGGTAAGATTTTCAACCGTATTCCTTTGCTGAAGAAACTGAAGTGGCGTGAGGCGATCGGCTTCAAGATGCTGTACGGTCACTTGACTGACAAGAACAATCCGATGAAGCATCCGGGTGACAGCGAGCTCTTCCTGTTCCCGACCCGTGACGGACGTCCTACCAGTTTTGTGATGGATTCGAAGACCCCGTACATGGAATGCTCTGTGGGTATTCACAATATTTTCAAGATATTGCACATAGACTATGTCCGCCGTCTGAATTATCTGGATCATCCCGATGCGAACAAATGGGGTGTGCGGTTTATGGTGATGATGACGTTCTGATGCAGGGAGAGATGCTCTTTTCGGGGAATCGGTGAATGTTTCCTAAGCAATTAATTGCCTGTTAGCTGAAAAAATAGTAGCTTTGTGTATAAAAAAACATTTTTATGGAAATTGCATATAAATATATTCAACGGTTTCAAGTGACCAGGATGTGGGGAAGAATAAATCTTCACTGGGCAGACTTGAACAATGATGTGAATATCCTTGTCGGCATCAATGGCAGTGGTAAAACGACCTTGCTGAATTTGATACACGATTATTATACCGGTCAAAAGACTAAAAAGGAAATAGCCGAATCGTTGAGCGGAAATGCAATATCCAGTCCGGTTACCTATATCCGTTCTTTCGACATTCCCGCCAACGCGAAAAAAAAGACCGAAAGTATCTTGCTTCAAGATTTGAAAAACATTATCAACCAGAACGGAGAGGGCACTTCTTTCTTTGATTATCGTATGAAAATGCTGAATTTTCCGCAGGAGGCAGATAAGATAAGGAAACGGATTGAAACATACTTTCAAGTCGTGAATTCTTTTCTAGGAGAGACGAACAAGGAAATTTCCATTGATCCCCAAAGTAATAGTCTTGTGTTCTTGATTAAAAGATTAGAAGGAATGCAAGTCATAACGGAGGATAAAATACAATTGGAACAATTGTCTTCCGGTGAAAAACAAATCTTATTAATTCTGACTACGGTTTTTCTGCAAGAAGAGAAGCCTAATGTTCTACTGATGGATGAACCGGAAATCTCCCTGCATATTGGCTGGCAGGACAAACTGATAGAAAAATTACGTCAGTTGAACCCTCAATGCCAGTTGATTTTGACCACTCATTCTCCCAATATTTTCGTCAATGGCTGGGAGGATAAAATTATCTTCATAGAAGATTTGGAGGACCGGTGATGGCGGTGGACAAGCATGTGTTTTTTAAGGATGTGGCCAAACGATTGGCGGCATCTACCTTATTATACAAGGTGGATTCGGTTGTTCATGTAGAGGATAAAGACGATATATGGTTTTGGGAACAACTTTTGCTTAAATATCGTCCCGGACGTTATAAATTCAAGCCTGCTACGATGAATGAGAAGGGAAACCGTACGACAGGGTGTGCTCAATGTTTAAAATATAAAGGATTTCTTTCTCAGAAGTTTTTTATTTGTATTGACAGTGACTTGCGCCGTCTGGCTGGAGAGGATATATCGGCTGTCGATGGAATTTTGCAGACCTATACCTATTCATGGGAGAATCATTGTGCTTTTGCCGCCAAGCTACAGCGTTCTTTTACTGATCATAAACAAAACGGATTTGACTTCACCTTATTTTTGGAACAATATTCTGCTATCGTGTATGAACCTTTTTTATTAATGCTCTATCAAGAAAGAAATGGACTTACATCTTTCAATCGGGACAGATTCAGACAATGCATATCACTGCAATATAGAAAAGAGGATGAGCAAAGCAATGGCAAGCAATTTTTAGAGCGTTTGTCTTTTCAACTTTTAGAAAAAACAAAAGACATAATAGACAATTGTGGGTTTGATTTCAATAAGGAATCTGCTTATTATGCCACTCTAGGAATGAAAAAAGAGAATGCCTATCTGTATGTCCGAGGACATTGCTTGTATAATTCTTTGGTGTCTATGGGGTCAAAATTATGCGAGGATACGGCTGTCGATTTTGAGCAAAACATTCTTAAACCCGTTTTGGCTTTTGAAGAGTATGACGAAATATCCGAAATAAAAAAAGATATTCTATTATTAAAGACTTTAAGAAAAGACTTGTCGTAATATTAGGCAAGAAAATGCTTTTGCGTGCAGTAATGATAGTCTTCGTATAAATGGGGTGTGCGGTTTATGGTGATGATGACGTTCTGATGCAGGGAGAGATGCTCCGATGGAGTGTGAAATGAAGAACCGGGGTAAGAACTTGTATCGTTCAAATAAAAAGTTTATCTTTGTTCCAGTACCTAAAGTTGGTGAAAAGTATGTTATGCTTAAATGAATGTAAGGCAAAGTTAGTTAGTTTCAAACAATGTTTTGGGCATGAGTTTGGAATTAAATCAATTGGTATCTTCGGTTCGGTTGCACGTCAAGAGAACAGAGAAGATAGTGATTTGGATATTGTTGTAGATATTGATAATCCTACTTTATCCACTATGTACACTTTGAAGACTGTTTTGACGGAAATGTTTCATTGTGAAATTGATTTGGTGCGTTTCCGTTCCTCACTGTCTCCATTTTTGAAACAGAATATTGAAAAAGAAGCCATTTATGTATAAAGGAGGACGACTAACCATTTGCGACAGGTTAACCCAGATAAAAGAATCTTTTATTGTGATTACGAAATATACCCATCTCTTATTTTCTTATCAAAAGTAAGTTTTCCTATTTTTTAAGTGCTTTTATTGTGTAATACACAATTATAGTGTATCTTTGTGCCCTCAAAAAGTTCCTAAATCCCTTTTCTATAGGGAATGAAGATCTTTTTGAGGGCACAACGTTATGTTTATAAAAAGCATACAAAAAGACGTCTTCGGACGAAAGAGACAACAAATAAAAGATTTCAGAAATACCAAATGAAATCTGTGTAAAAAGCTATTTATCAGTCAGTTATAGATACTGTACTGATATGGTCTTCTAGTATCGGTCAGCGTGGATTTCTGACGATAAACCTCATGAAAAAGCTATTCCATCAGTTCGATAAACCGAAGCGTTCTGTGGCATCTCCCGAAGCGTTGGAAGCTTTGCGGAATAACAATGCCGTGCGTTGGTATGTGTTGTCGCTTCCCGATTGCCATCGGGGAGGAGTGCGCGGTTTGCAACGGGAGCAGGACCGGCGCATACAGGCAGGCGAGCCCTCATTCGGCTTTTTTGCTCCTTCCTATCAGGAAGTGAAGCGTATAGACGGCAAATTCGTCAATACCCAGCGTCCTTTACTCTTCAACTATGTGTTTGTCCGTGCCTCCGAGCGTGATGTTTTCCAGTTGATGCAACGTTTTCCTGTGCTCAGTTTCCTGCCTCGGGTGAGGGAACGGAAGCGGGAGTATTTCCCCTACCTTTCCGATGCCGCAATGGAGAATTTGCAGTGGGTGGCCCGTTCTTATTCCAATACACTTCCTGTTTATATACCCCAGCCGGATGGTTTGCGCAAGGGCGACCGGATACGCATTATCGAGGGACGGTTTAAGGGGGTGGAGGCGACTGTTGTCATTCAGCCGGGAGCCGGGCGAAAGGATGTGATGGTATGTGTGGAGAACTGGATGTGGGTTCCGCTGCTGCGTGTGATGCCGGGTGAGTATGAGGTAATTGCCCTGAATGATGAGGACAAGCATGTATATACCCGTCTGGACAATGGCTGTACGTTGAATGGTTTGCACAGTGCTCTTCAGCGTTATCACAGTGCGGAGGGGGTGAGTGAGGAAGATCGTTCCCTGGCTACTAAGGCGTTGAAGGAATATGGCAATCTCCGGATGGATACGGATGTGATGCGTTGCAAGCTTTATGCCATTTTGCTGCCGGCTTATACTATATTGGGTATGGAAGAAGAGGCGGCAAAGCTGGTTGGCGTTATGCAGACGATGCTTCCTCTCGTTAAGGCGGAGCAGTCGCGTGCACTTGCTGTGGTTACCCTTTATGGTTGTACGGATAGCAGTATTTATTATCATTTGGCGCATGAGGCGATTGATCCGTGGAAGAAAGAGGACAAGCCGAAAAAGAGTAAGCAGCAGTTGATCAATCGGTTGGCTGATTATGATCGGTGGTTGAGGCATTGAAATGAAAATAGGGTGGGTATTGGACGAAGCTGTGAGTTAAAAAAGAATGCTGGAATAGGATAATTAATATTTTTGCTTATCTTTGTATGTGAATAATATTAATATTCAAGGAAATATGGAAAAGGAAAGCACTAAAAAAATGACACGCGAAGATGCCCTTCGGAGATTGGAAGAAGCAAGGAAGTTAAAGCGTGAATATGTTAAGGAGCTGGAAAAAAAAATGAAAGAGGATTTCAAGAAACGTACAGGGCAGGAAGCTACCTATTTTGAAGTATGGTAGACCTTAACCTTGATCGTATTAATTCTCATTCTCCTTATGTGGTAACTGCTTCTGAAGGTTCAATGTCCTTTCAGTTTGTTACGGATTTTGGAGTAACTTATAATGTCAGTTTCCTTGAAGATGAACTGATGCTTAGTGATGAGTCGTATCAGTTCATTATAGCCAATACCAATAATAAAAAGTCGCCGCGAGATTCTAAAATGAGGCAAACGATAATGGCTATCGTTTATGAATTTTTTGAATGTTCCAATACAACCTTATTATATATCTGTGAAACAGGGGACAGTAAACAGGGAATGCGTAATCGTCTTTTCGAAATTTGGTTTAATTCTTCATTGCGTAAGTCCGATTTTGTTTTTATGTCTGCTGATATTCGAGATGCTGAAGGAATACCGAATTATGCAGCGATTATTGTCCGCCTTGATAATCCTAGACTAACCTCTGTCATTGCAGAATTTACTGAAACTGTTCAATTACTTAGTCAGAAATCTGAATAGTATTTGGCTTTGTGTTTTTTGTGATAGCTAAATATTACATTTTTTCTCTGAAAAAAAATCTATTCAATGGGTACGTTGAAAAACTTAGATTCTGATATTGAGTTAGGATCAATGAAACAGTTCTCTGTTTCATTACTAGTCGAGGATAATACGCTAGATGCTCTAAATTGGACTTCAGAATTTGCCGGACGATGGGGAGATGATCGTGTGACGGAAGAGATAGCTGAGGACATACGTGGTGCAAGAACTTCAAATAGGAAGATTGAATTATGAAATAATATCCTTTGAAATATATCTTTAATATTGTTTTCTATAGTCTTTTTTATTACTGTTTTTTCTTTCGTCTATATCATTGTCAAAAGTATCATAAGTTCTTTGCTTCTATATTCTTTAAGCAGATGCGTAAGAATTTGAATGGTGGAGATTTTGTATATTATGAATTCCGTTCAATGAAAGTGAACGATGTAGCTGACAGCAAACAGGCTATGCTAATGGTCCTTGTAAAACAAAATTTGGGAATTTACTTCTTCGTTCTAGTATTAATACTTCCTTAGTTTATCAATGTCTTTAAGGATGAAATTCGATTGCATGTTCCTATCTTCACATGTTGGTTTATACGGAGACTTATGCCCAGTTTATTGTATATAGTGCGTCATTTTATAAAACTTGGGGTTACTGGGTGGGTATAGACGTATGGTTTCCGTGGTGAGACGAAAGAACTGTCGCAGATAGAGAACGTGTGAAGGCTGATACTTGGTATATGGAGCATTGGATGATGTTGTTTGACTTGCATATTATTTGCAAGACCGTGGCGAATGGTGATATATCTTTATTGGAATCATCATTAAAATTAGGGGTTGTTTATTTATTTTTTATCTCACTTATTCTCAGCTTAAATGGAAATTATTAAAACATTTACTGCATTATATTAATTAAAAAAACGAAGGATCTATGAATATAGCATTATTAATAGCAGGTGGTTCTGGTAACCGTATGGGGCAAGATATTCCTAAACAATTTATGCATGTTGATGGAGCTCCTATTATCATTCGGACGATGCAATGTTTTCAACTGCATCCTGATATTTCAGCAATAGCGGTAGTATGCTTAAAAGGATGGGAAACAGTTTTGCAATCATATGCCAATCAATTTATGATTGATAAATTAAAATGGATATTTTCTGGGGGCGATTCTGGTATGGAAAGCATCCATAATGGCATTTATGGTTTAAAAGAAAAGGGATGTGATGATGAAGATCTTGTGCTTATTCATGATGGTGTTCGTCCATTGCTTAGTCAAGAGATAATTTCCTCCAATATTGCAATTTGTAAGGCTTATGGTTATGCTATAACAGGGATTCAATGCCGGGAAGCTATATTGGAAAGTGGGGATGGCTTTACTTCGACTGCAAGTATTCCACGCGATACTCTTATTCGTACTCAAACTCCACAAACATTTCGATTGAAAAATATCATTAGAGCTCATGAATCAGCCTGTAAAAAAGGTATTGTAAATTCTGTAGCTTCTTGTACATTGTTAGCTGAACTTAATGAGAATATTGAAATGCATATTGTGCCAGGTTCGGAGAAAAATATAAAGATTACAACTGTAGAGGATCTGGAAATTTTAAAGGCTTTGATGCATACTAGTAAAGATGAATGGTTGAAATAAAAGCGATATGGCATATCAGGATGATATTAAGAAAGTTGCAACTCTTTTGTTGCCATGGGACAAATTGAGTGGCTGCAATGTTTTAGTAACAGGAGCAACAGGTTTAATCGGTGGTTGTCTTGTGGATGTATTGATGGCGCATGAGAATAAGGATTATAATGTGTATGCGTCTGGAAGAAATGAAGAGAGAGCAAAGAATCGTTTTTTAAGATATGTCAATGATAAAACTTTCCATTTTTTCAACTATGATGTAATGCAACCTTTGGTGTGCGATGTAGATTTTCAGTATATTATTCATGCTGCTAGCGGTGCCTGTCCGGCAGAATTTGGAAAACATCCGGTAGAAGTCATGAAGGGCAATATTAATGGAGTGGACAATTTAATGAGTTATGGGATACAGCACGGTATGAAACGGTTGCTTTATATTTCTTCAGGGGAAGTATATGGTGAAGGAGATGGGAGAGTGTTTACTGAAGAATATAGTGGGTATGTTGATTGTGCTTCGCCTCGTTCATGTTATCCTTCAAGTAAGAGAGCAGCAGAGACATTGTGCATTTCTTATAGCGTGGAATATAACGTAGATGTCGTCATTGCACGTCCTTGCCATGTTTACGGACCAGAATTTACAGAATCAGATAACCGCGTCTATGCTCAATTTATTCGTAATGTACTTCAAGGAGAAGATGTTGTCATGAAAAGTACTGGAGAACAATTTAGATCTTGGTGTTATGTGGTAGATTGCGTGTCCGGACTGCTTCATGTTTTACTTAAGGGAGAAAATGGAGAAGTCTATAATATAGCAGATGAGAATAGTAATATCACAATTCGTCAATTGGCAGAATTAATAGCCGGGTTAGTTGGACGGAAAGTTATTATGAAGTGTCCTGATGATTTTGAAAAGAAAGGTTATAATATGGTCAGTAAATCTGTATTTTCTACTAAAAAATTAGAAGCGTTAGGGTGGAAAGTTGAAGGTTGTATGAGAGATAAAATGTTGAAGACGATAACGAAAGTGAATTTATAATTCCTACTTGTTAAAACATACTCTTTGAGTGTTAACCTGAAAATGTTGATTTATTGGTAAGAATGATTTGTAATGGAAGAGGATAAACTTAAGTATAAGGAAATTCTATGTAACACGATGAAGAGCTTCATCAATATTTGCAAAGAACATAATTTACAATATTATGCTTGTGCGGGAACGTGCTTGGGGGCTATTCGTCATAAAGGAATGATACCTTGGGATGATGATATTGATGTCTTGATGCCGAGGAGCGACTATGATAAGTTTCTTGCGCTTAAACAGAAATTACAGGGAACCGGGTATGAAATCGTTGATTCTAATAATCAATTTTATAATCAGTGGTTCGCTAAATTCTCGGATGCAAATACAACTATAGTAGAAATTGCTGATTTTCCCATTGTTTTTGGAGTATATGTTGATATTTTCCCTTTGGATGAGGTAGGAAATTTGGATGTAGCTAAAAAATTGCATGAAGAAAAAAGTAAATATTTTGATAAATATCGGAGAACCTTTAAGAAAACGTTTTTTAGAAATTGCATAAACTTGTTTATCCACATGCATATAAAAACATTTTTGAAGGAAATATATTACGCTTCTATAGGGAAAGTATTTAAGGAACATTATTTTTTAAAATACAAACATGCGGAAGACTTGATTCAAAAACAAAGAGGGCAGAAGTGTATGTGTTATGGCGGGTTCTATGGCTTTGAGAAAGAATTGTGTGAAAAGGAATGGTTTGGAAAAGGGGTTGCAGTTCCTTTTGAAGATTTTTCCATTATTGTCCCCAGCAATTACCATGCTTATCTTACTCGTTTTTATAATGACTATATGACTCCTCCTCCACCGCAATATAGAGAATCTCATCACGCTCGTTATTTCGTGGATTTAGATAGGCGTTGGGATATAGAGGATGTGTTAAAAATGAAGCTTCAAAAGAGTCATAAAATAGTTCAAAGATACGAAAGCTAAAGAATAAATGTCAACAACAACTCAGGTGATAAAAAATACCGGCTTCTTATATATAAAGATGGCGGTGACGGTATTTATTTCTCTCTATACTACTCGATTAATATTATCATCATTAGGAGCATCTGATTTCGGGATATTTAATATTATAGGCGGAGCCATTGTTATGTTGGGCTTTTTGAATGCGACAATGGCCAATGCTACCCAACGTTTTATGTCGTATGCCGAAGGTGAAGGAAATCTTATAAAAAAGCGTCAGATATTTAATGTGAGCATGGTTTTACATATTGGTGTAGCTGTTCTTACTTGTATTCTATTGCTGGTTGTTATGCGTTTGCTTTTTAATGGCGTGTTTAACATACCGGTTCAGAGGATTTTTGCGGCAAAGGTAATCTATCTTAGTGCTGTTGCTAGTACAGTGCTGACAATAATCAATGTCCCTTATGATGCTGTTGTAAATGCTCACGAAAATATGCTCTATTATTCATTGATTGGTATATTTGAATGTTTGCTACGTCTGGTTATTGCTTTTGTTTGTGTTTATACCAATAGTGATAAACTGATTGTATATGGCGTATTGACAGCCATGATTCCTTTGATAACTCTTACGATAATGAAAATATATTGTCATCGTAAATATGACGAATGTGTTTTTTCAATTCGTAAGTATTGGGATTCGAACCTTCTCAAACGAATTACTTCATTTTTCTCATGGAATTTCTTAACGGCTATATCTAGTCTTGTTTCTTATTATGGTTCGGGTTTGGTGCTTAATCATTTTTTTGGTACCATATTGAGTGCGGCTCAAGGAATAGCCAATCAGGTGAATGGACAATTGTCTAACTTTTCATTGAACTTGATGAAGGCAGTAAATCCGGTTATTGTAAAAAGGGCTGGCAGTCACGATATGGAAGCGATGAATCGTGTAACGTTGGCTAGTGGTAAGTTTTCTACACTTTTAATAGTCCTGTTTGCCGTTCCTTTCATATTGGAAATGCATTATGTATTAAGAATCTGGCTAAAAGATGTACCGGAATGGACGGCTATGTTTTGTTGTATGCAACTGATTGTGACTGTAATATGTCAATTGACAAATAGTGCCGCCACTGCTATTTATGCAGAGGGAAATATCAAAAGGTATGCTATCTATAAAAGTATTATGAATGTATTGCCTGTATGTTTTACCTATCTTGCTTATACGTTAGGGGGGGCTCCATATTGGTTATATCTCTTTATGATAGTAATTTGGAGTATAGGTGGAGATATGGTTATTATTTATTATTCTAATAAACAGTGTGGTCTTAAGATTTCTGATTTTCTGATACAGGTCATTTGTCCTGTATTGTGTATTAGTGTATGTATGTTTATTGGAGGTTTTGCTATAAAGAGTTTATTTGAGGAAAGTTTCTTGAGATTGCTTTTTGTTTGCTGTATGACATCTATTGTCTTTGGAATTTGCGTCTGGAACTATGCGTTGAAAAAAGAAGAGAGAATAAGTGTGCTGCAATTGATAAGTGAGAGATTGAAAAGAAATAAAGTTATAACATTTTTCAGAAATGGTTCAAGGATACTCGTAAAAAAGTAGTTGAAGTCCAGATTGATGATGCTCCTGTGATTAGTCGTGAGAAAAAAATCTAGTGATCAACCTCAACCTATAGCCAAATGCAGTAATGATTCTCCCTGTTCGTATTTGGATTGACATTCGTATTAGCAATGGTCTACATTTATCCCCAACGAAATTAAGCTACTAGGATCTGGTTGGGATGATAGAGAAGTTGGAGGGGTTATGTTGAATGTTACCGGTCTGAATCATTTTTATTATGTTCATGACTTTATCGATATGCGTTGTAAGCATAGCCGTGTGTTATCTATCATTCGTAAACGGCTTCACAAGGAACCAAGTGATGGAGATGTCTTTATTGTCATGTCGCGCAATCGAACTTTTTTCAAAAATATCTTTAATGGGTGCAGGGATTACGTTAACATGGTTCCTGACAAAATTCTTTGGCTACCAGCCAATGTTAAATTTTCAAAGGGGGATGCCTTAAATTGAGTGATTACCCTATATTTATTGTTCTTTTAACTCAAACAATAAATGTGAGCTATGTATTTTTATAATATTAATAATGTGAGTTCTATATGAGAGTCTTGTGGTTTTCTTGCACCCCATCCTGTTATGATATTATATCTAAAGGAGGATGGATTGAATCCTTGGAAAGAATTGTTAAATTGTATCTTCCAGATGTACAGCTTGGAATAGCATTTGAACATGTGGATAGAAAGTTCAAAGTAGAACATAGTGGGGTAACTTATTATCCAATCAATTGTGAATATGGTATGGTGAAGAAAATTCGTAATAAGATATTTTCATCATCTAGACTTAAATATGAAAAGTTGAAACCTGCTTATTTGAAGGTTATTCAAGATTTCAAACCAGATATAATACAATGTTTTGGATCAGAATTATGGCACTATAGTTTATTACAGAAGGATGTGGATATTCCCTTTGTTGTACATATAATGGGCTTTTGGAATATTTACAACATGATGAGTGATGTGTTATTATGTAAAAATGTTTCAATGTTTCATTGGAGTCTGGTAAAAATGATAAGCGAAAGAAAGAGAAAAATAGATGCGTCTGAACATGAGGAAATGGAACGTGAAACGATGCAATGTATCAAATATTTTATGGGACGTACAGAATGGGATAAAGCAATTGTTAGGAATTTTTCTCCTAATGCTATTTATTTTCATTGTCCTGAAGCCATTCGGCCTGATATTTACAATTCTGATCTTAAATGGAAATTTAAAAAGGAGTCTAAAATACGTTTGATAACAGTGAGCAATGCAGGAAATCTCAAGGGTAACGAAATAATGCTTAGAACTGCATGGATACTTAAATATCGTTTTAATCAGAGTGTAGAATGGTTGCTTACAGCCACTTCAGAGGCTATAAAACCATTTGAAAAACAGACAGGAATAAAATGTTCTGATGTAAATATAAAATTATTAGGTGGATTACGGGCTTCTGATATTCCTAAGGTAATATGTCAATCTGAGTTATTCATACATTGCGCAATAATAGACAACTCTCCAAATGCTTTGTGTGAGGCTCAATTATTAGGTATTCCAATTATTGCAACAAATGCAGGTGGAATACCACAAATTGTTACAGATAATGAGGATGGTTTTTTGTATCCTTATGCAGAACCATATGCGTTGGCATTTAAAATAATGGAATTACATAATAATGAAGATGAATTGTTGAGAATATCCCAAAATGCGTATCAAACTTCACATTGTAGACATAATCCTGTAATGATTGCTCAAACACTTAGGAAAATATATAATCAAATTATTGCTTACTCACATCAAGAAGAGTGAATAAAAAGCATATACAAGTATTGATATGAGTGGAAAAAAAATGATGAAAAGTATAATGTTTTTTGTTATGGGTATCTTTGCTTTAATTTATCCATATTCTTTGAATAGAAGGTTGTTTTCCTTTGTTGACAAGTTGTATTCTTTATGGATACTTCACTTTATACCTAGGGCAGACCGTAGTGTATTATTTGAACGTTTTTGTGATTTGCGTGGTGGTGAATGTATGGTTATAGGTGAAAAAACTGGGTTTGGAAAGAATTGTATTGTTAATTGTTGGACGCAATATCATGATGAAAAATTTCATCCACAATTATCTATTGGAAAATATTGTCATATAGGTGAAGGTACTCATATAACCTGTGCTTATAAGATTACTATTGGTAATAATTTGCTTACTGGTCGTCGGGTCTATATCTCTGATAATAACCATGGTGATATGTCACTTGAACATTTATCTATTCCTCCTTTAAATCGCCCTCTTATGTCAAAAGGTGAAATTATTATAGGAGATAATGTGTGGCTTGGTGACCGAACTGTAATTCTTTCTGGAGTGCATATTGGGGATGGTGCCGTTATTGCTGCTAATGCAGTAGTAACTCATGATGTGCCAGCTTATTCAGTTGTGGGTGGTGTACCAGCAAAAAAAATAAGATAAATGTATACTTTTCTGACAATATATTCGATAGTTGTTTTGATTCTGTTTGTTTGTAAAATAAGATGGGGGCTGATACTATATGTCTTGATGTTTTTCTTACTTCCTTCGTTTCCTTTTACTATTGGTGGAATATCCTTAAAGTGGAATTATTTTAATTTATTATTATTTATTTCTTTATTGTTTTATACGAGATGTCGGCACTTGAATATAAGTATAAATGAATGTAAACCATTTTTGTGGTATTTTGCTGTTTTATTTTTATTTATTCCGATAGAATATGGACTATCCTATTCGTATCAATTAATGACATGGCTTGGAAGTGTGCTTCGCTATTTTACAATCCCCCTAGTGATGTTTTCTTTATTTAAGTCAAATAAGGTAAGAGAAGTTAAAATTTTGAATTATATAGTTTATATATGTATTTTTGTTGCGACTGTATATGGGTTATTTTTAACTCAGACGGAAGGTTTAAATCCTTATTTGTTATTGATGATATCTGATGCAGAGGATTTAATAGGATATGCAGCTCCTAGTGAAGATAGATTATTTGGAAGAATTTCTTCTGTCTTTTCTCATCCTATGACATTTGGTTGTTTTCTTGTTGTAGCTTTCTTTTTTTGTTTATATAAGATTATATCAAAAAAGGATGGGTGTATTCCTTTTGTTTTGCTTATTTTGATTATCTCATGTGCGATGATATGTGGAGTCAGATCGGTTTTAGCTGGGATAATGTTAGGTGTAATGGCCTTTCTTTTGTTTAATCATAAAATAAAATATTTATTTTATACAATAGTTGTTGCAGGTTTAATTTTGTTGATTGCATTTCAAGAGGATGTTTTATATACTTATATAGCTTCAATTTTTTCATCATCTGCTAGTGCTGATGTAAAAGGATCTTCTGTAGAGATGCGACTGACACAATTATTAGGGTGTTTTGATATCATTTCGTCTAATCCTTTGTTTGGAAATGGCTTTGGATGGACAGCATATTATAATCAGATGAATGGTGACCATCCTGTGGTGTTGGCTTTTGAAAGTTATATTTTTGTATCTTTATGCAATTGGGGGGTAATCGGCTTTGTTGTTTGGCTTTTGTTTTTATGGAAAATATATAAAAAATGTATCATTTTGGCAAAGAAAAAAATGGATGAATATTATTTGTTATTGTCAATGTCTATCGCTTATGTTGGATATGTTTGTATTACGGGAGATTATGCTTATACAATGTATTGGGCGTTTTTCTATTCTTTAATGTATTTAGATATGTATTATAAATTACGATAATATGAAACCCAAAATTATAGCATTATATTTACCTCAGTATTATCCATTTAAAGAAAATAATGAATGGTGGGGGACAGGATTTACAGAATGGACAAATGTAGGAAAAGCTAAACCTTTATTTAAAGGTCATTATCAGCCAAGAGTTCCGGCAGATTTAGGATATTATGATTTAAGACTTCCATGTATAAGAGAACAACAAGCACAATTGGCTAAGGAGGCTGGGATATATGGATTTTGTTATTGGCATTATTGGTTTGGTAATGGCAGGCGATTAATGAATTTAGTTTTTGATGAAGTCTTATCAACAGGTAAACCAGATTTTCCTTTTTGTTTAGGGTGGGCAAATCATTCTTGGTATGCCAAGAATTGGAATATAAGTGATACAAAAGGGAAAGATCGTCTTTTGATAGAGCAGGAATTTTTAGGTGTGAATGATTTCCGTATGCATTATGAATATGTAAGAAAGGCGTTTAGGGATTCACGATATATTTATCAAGATGATATGCCTGTATTTATGATTTATGATTCTCATAATCTGCCAGATGATTTTATTGTTTATTGGCTGAAGTGGGCTAAAGAGGATGGTTTTAAGGGCATTTATTTTATAGGTAATATTTATTATAATGAGAATAGTGGAGATTATATAAATCGAGGGTATTCTGCAGTGATAAAAGGGCGTTTGAGAAGTTATCAGAAACATACACTAAAACAAAATATTTGGGCTCATTTAAAAGGATGGATAAATACATATCTGTTGCATCGTTTTTATGATGTACCTAAATATGAGGATGTTATTGATGACTTGATAAATGAGGAAGAGGATAGTGCAGAAGATACAATTCCGACAATTGTTCCTAATTTTGATCATTCTCCTCGCAGTGGAATATATGGACTTATTTATCATGATTCTACTCCGCAATTATTTGAGAAACATGTGAATAAAGCTCTAAATGTAATCAAAAATAAAAATAATCAATTATTGATTTTAAAGTCTTGGAATGAATGGGGAGAAGGGAATTATATGGAACCGGATTTGCGATTTAAGAAAAGATATATTGAGGCGTTAAGAAGAGCATTGGATCAATTTAAAAAGGATGAAAATGTGGAATAGAGTCTTAAACAAATTTTCTTCCATAGCTAATTTTTTATATTTTTCCATTTGTGCTGTGCGGTATAATATAAGATTGGGGCATAAATTTTGTATTCATGGAATCTTAAACTTTCGAATGTATAAAACTTCTATTTTGAAAATTGGTGATGATTTTTACTTTTCTAATGCTAGAAGATTGAATCCTATTTGTCGAAATATAAGAGGGAGTATTAGAATAGAGCCTGGTGCGGCAATAATAATAGGAAATAATGTTGCGATTAGTAGTGCTTGTTTATGGGCTCATCAGAAAATAGTAATAGGTAATAATGTTAGGATAGGAGGTGACTGTATTATGATTGATTCTGATTGTCACTCTTTAAATTATGTACAGAGACGGGAGGCAGTTAGTGATATGCTGAATACAAAAAGTAAACAAATTACGATAGAAGATGATGTGATGATAGGTGCACGTTGTATTATATTAAAAGGAGTAGTTATCGGTGCACGTTCTGTTATTGGTGCAGGGGCTGTCGTGACACGATCAATTCCTGCTGATTGTATAGCATGTGGTAATCCTGCAAAAATAATAAAACGCATTTAAAATGAGAATTCTATATTTCGGTGGGGGATTGGGAAATCAAATTTTTGAGTATACTTTTTATTTAGCAATTAGAGAACATTTTCCTGAAGAAGATATAAGGGGAATCTATTTGAATTCCAAATTTAAGGAGCATGAGGGAGGGCTTGAATTAGAGAACGTTTTCAATGTAAAACTTCCGCCTACATCATTGAAGGCAAAATTGCTGACAGGGCTTATTTATTTGTGGAAAAAGATTCACCCTAAAACTAATCTATGTAGTTTACATAATACTATCGTGAATTGGGATGCTATAATATTTAATGCATTTAAATCAGATATCTCTTTTTATGAAAATAGAATTAATTGGTTGGAATTTAAGCCTATAAAACTGAGCAATAAAAATTTGGAAATAATTAATCGGATGCAAAGTACTAATTCTGTTTGTTTGCATATTAGAAGAGGTGATTTTTTGTCAATTGAATATATGAACATTTTAGCAAATATTGCAACTGTTAAATATTACGAAAGGGCTATAGAATTTGTTCAGTCAAAGTTGATTAATACTTTTTTCTTTGTTTTTTCAGATGATATTGCATGGTGTAAAGAGAATATGCAATTATCGCAAGTGACTTATATAGATTGGAATATAGGTAAGGATAGTTATATTGATATGTATCTGATGACATTTGCGAAAGCAAATATAATAGCAAATAGTACTTTTAGTTACTGGGGAGCATATCTTAATAGGAATAATCCTATTGTAATTTATCCAAAGAAATGGATAAATGCAGATTATTATCCTAATATTTTTCCTGTTAACTGGATTGGTCTGACATCAGAATAATACTATGAATCTTCTCTTTTTGATGAAATATTTTGAGGTGGGTGGGCAGGAAGTTGTAACTTCTGTTTTAGCTGAAGGCTTTGCTAAACAAGGACATAACATTGTCATTGTTTCATTTAATCCTCCAGCTCGTTTGATGAAGGAACGACTACCTGAAGATATACCATTTTACGTTCTTGATGGTTTTCATTATTCTAGAAAAAATATAAAAATGATACGGAATATATTAGAAAACCATCAAATAAAAGTTGTTATTAATCAGTGGGGATTACCTTATCTTCCTATATTGGTTTTACGTAAAGCCTGTGGTAAACAAAATATAAAAATAGTGTCTGTTTATCACAATGATCCTGGGACAAATGCACGTCTTAAAATTGTAGAAGAGCAAATAAAACAAGTAGCAGGAAGGTGGTGCGAAATGATCTTAAAAATAAAATGGCATATATTTAGAATTGCGACAGGAGTATCTATGCATTATGTTTATAACTATAGTGATAGATATATGCTTTTGTCTCAGTCTTTTGTTTCTTCATTTAAGAGATTTGCCTATTTGACAAAAAATGATAAAGTACAGATCCTTCCTAATCCGATAACGATACCTTCTTCTGATTTTGTATTTGATTTTTTACAAAAGAGAAAAGAAGTATTATACGTTGGACGTATTGATGAAAATCAGAAAAGGATTCATAGAATAATTGATACTTGGGCTTTATTGGAAGCAAGTTTTTCTGATTGGAAGTTGACAATTGTGGGAGATGGAGTAGAAAAAAGAAATTTGGTAGAAAAAGTAATTCAGTTAAAGCTTAATAATGTTTTATTTGAAGGATTTCAAAGTCCTTTAGAATATTATAAGCGTGCATCGTTGTTGATTCTTACCTCTGAATATGAAGGATTTCCACTTGTGTTGGCAGAAGCAATGAGTTTTGGAGTGATTCCTGTAGTATATGGAAGCTATTCTGCTGTTTATGATATCATTTCAGATGGAGTGGATGGTGTGATTTTACCTTATAATAAAAAAGGGTATGATACAAAATTTGCGAGTAGGAAAATGAAAGAATTAATGTTGGATGCTGATAAACGTAATAATTTGGCACAAGCAGCCATAATAACCAGTAAAAGATATTCGGTGGAATCAATTGTAGATTCATGGAATAAATTATTTGCTAAATTGTAAAGGTTAACTTCTAATGAAAAACTCAGTTCGCTTCCTAAATCTTAATATCCTCTCTCTCACCCAAAAAGAGTTGTTAGAACAAATGGCCGAAGGTGTACTCTACACCCCCAATCTCGACCACCTAATAAAAATCCAGCACGACAGAGAATTTTACGACATCTACCAGCAAGCAGAATGGGTAGTGTGCGATAGCCAGATCCTTTATCTTGCATCAAAACTATTAAAGCGATCCTTACCGATGGCTATTCCGGGAAGCAGTTTCTTTACGGCATTCTATAACTATCATGCCAATAATCCTAATTGTAAAATTTTTCTGTTAGGAGCAGCCGAAGGAGTTGCTAAAAAGGCGATGGAGAATATAAACAGAAGAGTGGGGAGGCAAATAGTGGTCGGTGCTCATTCGCCCTCGTACGGTTTCGAGAAGAACGAACAGGAGTGTGAAGAACTGATACGAATTGTCAATGAAAGTGGCGCTACTGTATTGTTGGTTGGAGCTGGTGCACCCAAGCAAGAAAAGTGGATAGCAAAATACCGTAGCCGTATGTCCGGTGTGAAATTATTTATGGCTCTTGGCGCTACCATCGACTTCGAAGCTGGCAACATAAAGCGTGCTCCCAGAATATTCCAAATCTTGGCGATGGAATGGTTCTATCGCTTCCTGAAAGAACCCAAGCGACTGTTCAGACGCTATTTTATAGATGATATTCAGTTCTTTTACTATTTTGCAAAACAATTATTGGGGCTTTACAAAGATCCTTTTGCATAGTTTCCATAAACTATATAAGGAAACAATGGGCAGGAGCAGAATGAAAGACACCAGCCAAACCATCCCATTCAATACTAATAACACTATCGCTTGCAAACGTTTCATGGAAGCAAAGATAGATGGATTTCTCATAATAATGAGTAGAAAAATACGATTAATTTTAGTATGCCTTATTGCGATTAGCTCGTTACAGAGTCAGGCACAGGCGCTATACGGCACAACGGGACTTCTTCATGCACCCACTGCCGAGATGCAAAAAGACAAGACATTTATGGTGGGCGGAAATGTGTTGCATCTTGTTCCGTTGCAATATTTCAATAGTAATGAAGTAAAATATACATTCAATTATTATTTGAATGTAACTATCTTCCCTTGGCTGGAAGTAGGATATACCTGTACTATTAATCATGCAGATCATGGTTCTACTTATTTCCCGCCTCAGTCTTGGGGAAAGTATACCAATCAGGATCGTGCTTTCAATGCCCGTCTGCGGTTGTGGAAGGAAGGCTGGTGGAAGTCCTGGACTCCGCAGATAGTCCTTGGTCTGGACGATCCCACTTCGCATGAATCATACGGCGGTGGGGCTATCAAGTTCGATGAGGACGGTATGCAGAACAATCATTTTACACGATATTATCTGGCGGCAACCAAGCATTTCAGTTTCGCCGGGGTAGGAACGCTGGGTGTTCACGCCGCATACGTGGATTACCGTGCCTGCTGGTTCCCTCATTACAGAAGGCCTGCCGCAGGTGTGAATTTCAAATTCAATCTATTGCCGGAAAACAACCTGGTGGTGAAAGCTTTGAACGGGCTGGATCTGATGTCCGAATATGACGCCCGCACCGTGAACATCGGGGCACACTACCAGCTTTGGAAAGATCACATCAATCTGATTGCCGAATTGAACAACGGGAAATACTTCTCCGGCGGCATTTACTTCAAAATCCATCTGAAATGATAATGTTGCAAGATTTATCGAGCCATATTTCATAGGCGTTAATTAATGAGAAACAATTTGGATATTATCATTATACATTCTATATTCGCATAGAATTTATAACCAATATAATTATGGAAACTACAGTATTCAACCCCATGCAGAGGCATTTGTTGGAAATGTTTTCTTATGATAAATCTCAGGAAGGTCTGGAAGAATTGAAAGAAGTGCTCTTTCAATATTATTCCAAACGGATGAATACAAAGTTGGATGAACTTTGGGATAAGGGAATTCTTGACCAGAAAAAGCTGGATGAAATAGCCGGAATGGATTTCCATTCATTAAAATAACGTCAATGGCTAAGTTGGTTCCTGATACGAATTTTCTTATTCAAAGCATTCCTTAAAGGAGTCGTTACCATGTCTTGTGGCAATCCTTTGTGGACGGAAAGAACAAGCTCTGTGTATCCACAGAAATATTGGAGGAATATATAGAATTCTGCAAAGACTTACCGACAATGAAACGGCGGAATATGTGGTGAAAACCATATTGAACAGTCCGTTTGTTGAATTGATAACTCCATTCTATCACTTTAATCTGATTGCAGTCGATCCTGATGACAATAAGTTTGTGGATTGTGCCATTTCGGCCAATGCGCACTACATTGTTACCAACGACCATCATTATGATGTGCTGAAAGAGATAGATTTTCCCAAAGTGAATATTGTAAATGTAAGCAGTCAAAAATTGGCTCATAATTGAAATCTCTATCTTCGCTGCGAACAAAAATTTTAGAATTTATGTATAGCAGTGAAGATCTTGAAAGGTTTTACTTTCAGTACCAGACCGAGGCTTTGCCTCATGGAGAATCTCTCCAATCGTTTTGTGTTAAGAACAAAGTTCCTTATAACATCTTTCAGAAATGGTACAGGGATACCCGGAAAAAAGTAGTTGAAGTCCAGGTTGATGGTGCTCCTGTAATCGGTCATGAGGAACAATCCAGTGCCATTGATCAACCTCAACCGGTATCACCAGGCAGAAATGATCATCCGGTTCGTATTTGGGTTGAGATTCGTATCAGCAATGGCTTGCATTTGTCCCCAAAGAATTTAAGCTACCCGGATTTGGTTCGTATGGTAGAGAAACTGGAGGGGTTATGCTGAGTGTTACCGGTCTGAATCATTTTTATTATGTCCGTGATTTCACCGATATGCGTTGTAAACACAGCCGTGTGCTGTCTGTCATTCGTGAACGGCTTCACCATGAGCCCAATGATGGAGACGTCTTTATAGTCATGTCTCGAAATCGCAGAATAGTCCGTATGTTTTCATTTGATAATCGTTCATATAGTCTGTTCGAAAAGAAGTTTGTAGCAGGCTATCAGTTCATGAAAGTGGAGCGGAACGGGGCAGATACTGTTTATCGGATTGCCTGGAAGGACGTGGTTTTGATTCTTGAGAATCCTATAGTTAAAACATTGAAAATCAGATAATCAATCTATTTATCCACTTGCGGTTTTGCGATTATTTTATTACCTTTAATGTTGTAAATCAAAGGTTTAAGTATGATCGATCTGCAAGATATAATTACAACAAAACGAGAGTTGTTGAGTAGGGCAACCTACTCACGCAACCCTATAAATTATAGTGCAGGTATGGCAGAGGATCAGAAAGACCGATACATACAATACCTTGCTGAGCAAAATCAGGATCTCAGGTTGACAGGTGATGCCATGAAGCTTGTTTTGGAGGATTTTATGGCTCAGATGAAAGAACTGAAGGATCAGATGTCATCCATGCAATCGAAACATGTTGACCTTGAGAATCGGTTGTCAGAAGAGCATAAACTTCGCAAATCGGCTGAGCGTAAGATAAAATCACTTCAAGAAAAACTTGATTATGCCCATCAGGAACGTTTTGGTGATAGACGTCAAAAGATCAAATCTAAAGCTAAGACGGGTGATTCAGACCGCCGGAAGGAGAAGGATGATTATGATGGAACCGATGATACGCTTCGTACGGATTCAGTTGGTCATGCTCCATCTCAAGAGGTAAAAGAGTCTTCCAAGAAAGAGCGTGATTTATCCAATCGCCCTGACGGTTATAAAAGGATGGGAGTAGTTGGAGAGGCGATAGAGTATCCTTCCGATTTGACAAAGGTTCCCGGTCGCATCATTGAAAGAAGAATGGTACGGGTATTCAGTTTTCGTACTTTCTTGACGGAAGAATGCTTCGAGATGTTTCATTATGCAGAGCCTGGTAAAAAGCCCAAGTGGGGTTATTTCCCTTCCGAAGGTCATCCTGAGGTAGTAACCAATATTGAAGGCACTAAGGCTTCTCCTGAATTTCTGCAGGCTATTGCCTATGAAGTTTATGTAAAGAATGTGACTTTTGGTCTTCTTCACCAATGGCTGACAGATATGGGCATGACCATTTCTAAAAACACGTTGCGCAACTGGCTTAAGAAAGGTAAGACATACCTGGACGAACTGGTTTGTGTATTGAAGTCTATAGCTTTGGAAAAAGATTCGATTGTGAACTGCGATGAGACCTGGTGTAAAGTGCGCAAATACGATCACTATAAGAAGTGCTACATTTGGGTTCTGGTCAACAAGGCTCGGAAAACAGCCATTTTCTTCTATGAGAATGGCTCGCGTGGTCGTGATGTACTTACAGACTTTTTGGGCGATGCAGAATTGAAGAGTATTATGTCCGACGGATACAATGCTTATGTATTTATCGGCAATGAGCTGAAATCAGTCCGGTTTAAAGATACTGTACACCAAGTTTGTATGTCACATGCCAAGAACAAGTTTGTCAAGGCTTCCAATCAGGGTAGTGAACCGACTGCAGAACGCTTTTCCGAAATTTTAAAGGAGTTCTTTATGAGGGAGCGTAAATACGATGATGCCGGATTAACTCCCAAGGAAAGGTTCCGAGAAAGGCAAAGCCTGGCAACGAAGGAACTTCTGATAGAGTTGCGCAGCTTGTTAGATAGTGAACTGACAAAGGATTCAGAATTTAGAAGTCAGTATTATAAAGAAGCTCTCAATTATCTGAACCGGTTCTGGAAGGAGATCTTTGCTTACTTGGATGATGGTGAATTACCAATAGACAACAACCTGGCTGAGCGAACCATTCGAAAGCTGACTACTCAACGCAACAATTCACTTCATTATGGTAGTGATGCTGGTGCTGAGATGGCGGCAACCTATCACAGTGTGATTGGAACGGTAAAGCTTCATGGCAGTTCTATCTGGAACTTCATCGGAACTTTTTTCAAAAATATCTTTAACGGGTGCAGGGATTATGTTAACATGGTTCCTGACAAAATCACTTTGGCTACAAGCCAATGTTAAATTCAAGACTAATTTTTTAACAAAACTCGGTTTAGGGCACTGAAAAGTGCCCTTTCGAAGGGGTATGCCCTAAATTGAGTGCTTACATTTATCTGTCACAAGAAAAATAATTTTTGAGTAAAAAAGGAGGATTTATAGTTGGAAATAAAATAACTATAAATCCATGCTTCCCCAGGTGTAAAAAACCGCCATAGAGGCAGTCTCCATACAGAGGCGCTCTATGGCGGTTTCCCGTTTCCCCCCGTTTACAGAGGGAAATTCCCACTCGTGGAAGCCGGGAGGTTACTCTTCCATTTTGAGCTTGCCCAGTCCTTTCAGGATGTGCTCCATGGCTTCTTTGTAAATCTCCGGTCTCTCCCTTTCCAGCCATTTCATCATTTTAAAGTAAGAATTTGGAGTCACAATCTTTCCGTCGCGAATTTTGGTGGCGGTACTTCGGCCTATCGCACCTTGGTCGTCCAAGTTGCTGGGGTTCAAATCGTGTCTTCGTACGGCATTACCGATACAGGTGCTGATGACTTCAAATTTTTTTCATGTCAATAAAAAATTAAATTGTTAAATAATAACTTGTAAATAGCATAATCATAGCTACTTACAAAATGTCCCGGCAAAGATACGAAATATTTATTAACAATTGCCTGTTTTTGTGAGCAACGCCCTATTTCTTTTTTGTGTTCCTTTGCATTATAATTGATGCTAACGCTAAAAAAATGGATTATACAGAGCAGTTTATCCGGCTGAATTGCAGCTTGATGTCGGATTACAAAATGATGAAGCTGAATGCCGACATGAAATGCATGGGGCTGGGATTGTATCTTAAAACGATCTTGTTTCTGCGGAAACAGGAGGAGTACAAACATGATTTTAACGAACTGGATTTATTGGCCGAACAATGGGGCGTTACCGTGGAAAATCTGCAACATCTTATCAAAGACTTTAACTTGTTTGTTATTACAGAGGACGGGTATTTCCGATCTCTCTATTTGGATGAGGTGATGGGGTATCAGAACAAACTTTCGGAGAAACGTGCCGCCGCCGGTAGTAAAGGAGGAAAAAGCAGTAAGAAAAAAACGGTGAAAGCAACAGTGCCCACAGTGTCTGAAATAGGGAGGGACGGAATCAATGAGGGGAAAGGCGATGATGCACCCTGCATGGATAGCAAGGAGGAAATCTACATGGTGAACAGTGCGGAAAACAACGTGAAAAACAGTGCGGAAAGCATGAAAAATGCGACTGGAAAAAACACGGATGAATTTTTAACCGAAAAATCGTTTCAATGCGTTGATAATGAGTGTTGTAACGAACATTCGCAAGCAAGCTTTAAGCAAAACTTTATAAGAGAAGAAGAGAATAGAGAAGAGAAGAAAAACAACAGTAACAAAGAAAAAGAAATAATTGCTGTTGCTGCTGTTGATGAACCTTCCCGATTTTCCGAATCTTCCGAAACGATCCCCCGATGGGAACAATGCATCAATGAAGCTTTCACCATCCGGAGTTGGCTGGAGGCTGTGGGGATGATGTCGGGCTTGAAGGAACTCTTTTTGAACAATCTTTCTTTTATTCGTGATTTGTTCAAAAAGCATGTCGTGGCACAGGGAAACACAGGAGGAATCACTTCCGTGTCCGAAGCCGAGGCTTATTTCGCCAATTACATCCGCCGAGAAAGGCCCACCCGTCTTTTCCTGGAAGAAAAGTTGAAAGAAAGGAGCCGGATGCAAAAAGAATCAGTCTCATTCTCGCCCTACGAGTCGTACAACCTGCAGACCGGCGAACGTTCGTATTGCGGAGTGCCCCTTCCCGCCGATGCACCGCCGCGTCCCAACGGACGTGTCACTTGGGATAACCTGAAAAAGAGGTGGATATGACGCGCGAAGAACATGCCGACTATGTGCGGTGGCTGAAAAGCCTGCCGCGTAGAAAAGACCATTTCCGTATGCCGTGTCCCGAATGTTCCGCAACGCGAAGCAATCCCAAAGACCCTTCGTTCAGTGTGCATATCACCCGTGAAGGGGGATGGGCGAAGTGCTTTCATTGTGATTTCGCCATAGCGTGGAACGAGGACGAGATGCGGAAAAGAGAACAGAAACAACAAGACCGGGAACGGCAGAAACAGCAGAGGGATGCATCGCGGCAACGCACCACAGTGCCGCACCACGATGCAGCATCGCAGCGTCCCGACACGCCGCCGTGCAAGCCGCACATTCCCCTGCAACCGCCTGTGCATTACGTATGCCCGGTAATTAGTAAAAACAAACAAATGATGAATGGAGAAATGATGGAATACATGGTCGGCAGACGAGGTATTCCGATGGACGTCCTGACAAGGATGAAGATAGAGGAACGCATGGAATTCCTGCCGCAGACCGGCAAGGAAGAAGCCTGCATCTGCTTCCCTTATCTGGAGGACGGAGTAATGAAAAACATGAAATTCCGGGATGCCGCGAAGCATTTCAAGATGGTGAAAGGAGCCGAGCTGATTCCTTGGAACATAGACGCCATAAAAGGGAAGGAAAAGTGCTACATCACCGAAGGCGAGATTGACGCCCTCAGCCTGATAGCCGCAGGATTGGAGGAAGTGATGTCCGTACCCAACGGAGCCGGAGGCGCGAACCTTCAGTGGCTGGACCGCTTCGTGGAGTCGCACTTCGATGACAAGACGGAAATCATCCTGGCCATGGATACCGACAAGCGCGGAGTGGAGTTGCGCGACGAGCTGGTGCGCCGCCTGGGCATGGACCGCTGCAAGGTGGTGGCCTGGGGCGAAGGCTGCAAGGACGCCAACGAGTATCTGCTGAAATATGACCTCCCCTGGCTCCGCCAGCAGGTGGAGCAAGCGGCGGAAATACCTCTGGAGGGAGTATTCTGCCCCATGGACGAATGGGATACGCTGATGGATATTTATTACAACGGCATGCCGGCGGGGGCCGATACGGGGTTGGAGAATCTGGACCGCCTGATCAAGTTCGAGCGGGGATTTGTGCTCACGGTCACAGGCGTCCCCGGCAGCGGGAAGAGCGAGTTTGTGGACGAGATAGCCATGCGCCTGCTCCTGCGCCACGACTGGAAGGTGGGCTATTTCAGTCCCGAGAACACCCCGCTGGCCTATCACTACCGCAAACTGATACGCCGCGTGGTGGGCAAGCGCTTCGAGCACGAGGGGATGCCGTTGCCGGAAGCTGGACAGGCCATCCGTTACCTGGCGCAGAGTGTCTTCTCCATTATGCCGAAAGAGGACTTCTCGGTAGAGAGCATACTCTGCATTGCCGCCCAGCTGGTGAGCCGGAAGGGGGTGAAGGTACTGGTAGTGGATCCCTTCAACCGCTTCGAGCATCAGATTCCCGACTGGGAGACGGAAACACAATACATCAGCCGCATCTTCGATGAGTTCTCCAATTTTGCCGTGAAGCACAAGGTGTTGCTCATCCTTGTGGCGCACCCCACCAAGTTGCGCCGCGAACCGGGCAGCAAACACTGGCCGGTGCCCACGCTCTATGACATCAACGGCTCGGCAGCCTTCTTCAACAAGACGGATTATGGCATGGTGATAGACCGTAACGATGAGCTGGGGCAGGTGCTGGTACGTGTGGCCAAGGTACGTTTCGACCATCTGGGCGGACCGGGAGATGCCTTTTTCGCCTTCAGCACCTACAACGGACGCTACACCCCTACCGAGGAGAGGACATTGGATCATAATCCGCCCGAACCGAAGTGGGATCGTACCAATTTCCTGACGGAGAAGCTGAAGCCCGGACAGCAGGAGCTGGAGTACGGTAAGGAAGGGTAGATTTACAGTTGGCAAGTCTGCAAAGAAATTTCCTTCGGTTAATGAGGGATCATTGCCTTTAACGACAAGACCTGAAAGAGCCGTATCAATGCTCGGAATGGAGCTTGATACGACTCTTTCAGGTCTTGTCGTTACAACTTGTGACTTTTCGCGGTGGCCTTTTTCGTTTTGACACATTTAAGCGTTTAAAACCCTCTCCACCGTTCCTTTTTTATTTCCTCGCACTGCCGTCGCTGCCATGCGGGCATTATTTTCTCCAGCTCCTTCAGCTTCCATCCCTTCATGAAGCGTATCTCGTCCTTTTCCTGTCCGGTGCACAGGCTGATGCGCAGCAGTTCGGGGTAGAGCACCTGTACATGGAAGAGCTTGGCCCTCCACAGCAGCATGGACATCTGCCAGGGGGTGAGGGCATGGATGCGGTCCAGGGTGAGCAGCATTTCCAGATAATGACGGTAGAAAGCTTTGTCCACGGTCATGAGTTGATTGATCAGATAGTTCATTTTCATTCTTTTTTTTAATTGAGTGTCAAATATTCCTTCACAGCATCAAAACAAGGGCACGGCTTCATGGGATTCAAATCATGATGGCCCACGATCAGCGCTTTGGGGAACAGGAGGTGCAGCTCGCGCAGCAGTGCCAGCATGCTTCCTCTCTGCATCAGTGTGCGGGTGTCGGCAGGGGTGCCGTCTGCCGAGAGTCCGCCTTCATAGCAGATGCCTACGGAGTGGCGGTTATGGTTCTTGCAGTGCGCTCCCATTTTCTCCAGGGGGCGTCCGCGGTAGATCTCTCCGTCGCGGGTGATGTAGAAATGGTATCCTATGTCCGTGAAACCACGGTGGCGGATGTGATCCTGCCGGCAGGTCTCAAAATCCAGGCTCCGCCCCTCGGGGGTGGCGGAGCAGTGGATGATAATCAGGGTGATGGTTCTCATGGTCATCCTATACAGGCGTTCAGTCCCAGTGCGCCGGCAAGGGCGGTGGCTACAGTGATGATTACTTTCAGAATCAGTGTCCAGGTAGTTTTCTTTGTTCTTTCGTTCATAGATTTTTCTTTGGTTTTAGTAAGTTGATAATAAATGAATTGCGAAGGGTATTCAAGGAAATGTGCCCGAATGAGAACGGGGGTCATAGGGGCACATTCATCCTTTTAGCGTTGTGTTTCAGACTTCGGTTCCGTTTCAATCCTCGGTTTCATTTCAGACCTTGGTCCCGTCTCAGACCTGTTCTCCGTTTTCCGGTTCTTTCTCCTCTCCGGTAAGATCCACATTGGTCTTGCCGGCTTTCAGTGCCTTCACCACTAGTCGGGCTGCCTTGCGTGTGGCCACCAAATTGAACACGGCGTCCTCCAGCAGGTTCCGGAAGCGTGGTCCGGCACTCCAGTTCACGTTCAGTTTTCTGACGTGGACAACGGGGTTGTACTCGGCAGCGGATTCCGCACCCTGACTGTTGATGCCCACGGAGAAGTCGCCCAAATCGCCCAGCTGTATCTTCTGTCCTGCCAGAAGCTGCTCGCGCATGCAGTCCACTGCCATGGTGAGGATGGCCACGATGTCCGCACGTTTGTATACACAGCCGTGGCTGGCGATGTGCTCGGCAAAGCGGTTGATGTCCATCACTTCCGAATACTGTGCACTGGCGTATGCCTTCTTGGCGGCGTCCGCATCCATCGGATTGCCACGCATAACGATACTGTAATTTACCATAGTTTTTAAAAATTAAAAGTTGATCATTGAAAATTTAAAAAATCACTGTTGCCGGAAGATGAAGCCACTTGACTGCTAACCCTGCTAACTGCTAACCGTTAACCACTCAAGAAGATTTATATCTTTCACGTGTAAGATGCTATATCTTACGGCTGTAAGATTATAAATCTTTCGCCTTCATCGTTCCGACATTACAAAGATACGATGGGTGGATTCAGGAAAGTTGATTGTAGTTGATTGTAGTTGATAACAGTTGATAATAGTTGATTATTGTTGGAAAAACATTCTTTCCTCTCGTCCGTTTTTTGTACTTTTATGGAAGTAAATGAAAAGTATGAAAAGTATGGAGAATTTTGAGATACGCACGTATGGCCGCACCGAGCTGGCCCTGTGTTATTTTCCGGATTTGAATCCGCAGGTAGCTTACCGTAAGTTGCAGTATTGGATTGACTATTATCCTCACCTCAGGGAGGAACTGGAGGTGATGGGCAGTGGCCTGAGGTGCCGTACCTATATGCCGGCGCAGGTGTTGCTCATTGTGGGGGCGATAGGGGAGCCGTGAGGCACCAATCTTCTTGATTGAGCAAAGAGTCTGGCTACTTTTTTCGAGTAGTTCTTTAACTCGAATACAAAGGTACGAAAGTTTTTGGAGTAGCAAAATAAATGTTGCTACTCCCTTTCTGAATCTGTATTTTCTTCAATAGAATTAATCTCTTGAATTAGTAATGCTTGAAGTTCGTCTTTAGGTAACAGTAGTTGATATTCAGCTACCCCGATAGGCTTGTTTATATCTTGCAAAGCGATTTCTACATCTAAATGATCCTTGTCGGCGCAAAGAATGATACCAATTGATGGGTTTTCATTCTCTCCTTTTTCCAATCGGTCAAGCAACGAAAGGTAGAGATTCATTTTGCCAACATATTCTGCCTTAAAAGCACCGATCTTCAATTCGATAGCAACGAGCGAGCGCAAGCCCCTATGAAAGAAGAGCATATCCACCGCATATTCCTTGTTGTTATACTCCAGACGGTATTGGTTACCAATAAAAGAAAATCCCTTGCCTAATTCCAGTATAAACGATCTGATTTTAGCAACCAACCGCTTCTCCAATTCCAATTCTTTAACAGGTTCTGTTATTCCAAGAAATCCTAAGTTATATGAGCTTTTAAAGACCTCATTCGCATAGTTGGCTTGTGCCACAGGTAAGACTAAATCAAAATTATTCGTTTTGATTTGTGTCTGACGAGCTGCATAGGTATTCATCTTTATTGCATTGAGCAGCATATCTCTCGACCAACCTTTTTGTAAGCACTCTTCAGCGTAGAATAAGGCTTCATTAGCTGACAATGACTTATCCAACAGTAGTAAATTATGTCCCCAAGGTAAAACTGCTACAGCTTGTAGCAGTTTTGTATCTTCTTGATAATAACGCTCGTATAGTCGTTTCATATTCCAAAGGTTACGAGGAGACAATCCCATATCCGGAAACTGTTCTTTCAAGTCCACTGACAATCGCTTAACCACGCCACTACCATATCCACTCTCTAAATTTCTATCAAAGAGCAACTTCCCAATATTCCAATATACAGAATTGACGGTAGTGTTTACTTGCCGGGCAACGGTAGTGCGAGCAGTCTGAATCTCAGAAACCGCCTGCTGCAATATTTGAGCGTACTCGCTATCATTTATTCTTATTTCTTTTGTCATATCATGAATCCTTTCTCAGTAAATAACATCGGTAACGGAACACTTGCATATCGGACATTCTCATGCCTTGACACCCTTTGGGTACGGTGCAAGTGTCCGAGTGCAGTGTATGCAATCCGACGAGCGTAAAATTACAACAATTTAAACCTATCTCCAAATTTTATCGCCAGTTGTTGTGCAATGGCTCCCCAGTTAGCCAGTGGCATGGTCCATTTCTTACGTATATTGCGGTAAGCGAGGTAAACCGGTTTTTCAAGGGCGGTGTCTCTTGGCTTTTCATTGGCATTTGATGGCTCTGCAACATCTTGGCTAACATTGTTAAATCGCTAACAGACAACATTCTTTCCTCGTTTCGCACTCATTTTCGTTTCTTTGTTGTATCTTTGCGGCAACTTGGAAAAAAGAGTTATAGAGACAATTTTAATGTTGATACTATGTTTGGAAAAAAGAAAGACACATTGGAGGGTTCCGTTGCGGTATCCGAACCCCTGAAGTTGACAACCATAGCTGTTGGAACCGTATTGAAGGGAACTGTCGAGGTAGACGGAAGTCTGCGGGTAGACGGAACGATAGAGGGAGAGGTGACTTGCCATAAGACCATGGTGCTGGGACCTCAAGGGCTGATTAAAGGGAATGTGAATTCCCATTCGGCCATTTTGCAAGGCACATTGAAAGGGGACATACACATCAAGGACGAACTGGTATTGAAAGCCGGATGCGACATGCAGGGTGATATTTATACCGGCAAGCTGGAGGTGGAACCCAAAGCCCGGTTTAACGGCACGTGTAACACGGTAGTGGAAGAGAGCAAGCCGCAGCCCAAACCGGCGGCACAGCCGCAGCAGCCTCAGAATAAGGGGAAATGATGGGAATAGGGGTAACCCTATTCTCGTATCTCCCCCTTATGCACCAGCATTTTCACCAGTGCCCGTTTGGAACTGTGCGTGTCCGAAACCCATAACACAGAGTCGTTTTGCGCATAGATGCGGGCAGGCTGGGAAAAGGCGTACCCTTTTATGGACTTTATTTGCTTGCTCCATTCGTTGGGCCGGCGTTCGTATATGTTGATGGCGTCATTGTCGCCGGTGGCATACCAGCGTTCGCCGCACAACGCCAGTGTCTTGGGCTTGAAGCCGGGCGACAGGGAAAGGTCGTCCAGATCGATGGAAGCGTCGTTCGCCAGATCATCGTTCACCAAGGCCGGATCGAGCACCCGTATTTTCTTTCCTTCATAATCCGTGAGCAGCAGATGCCCTTCCGCGTCGGGCTGCATAAAGTGGCAGGCAAAGCTGTTGTTGCCCGGACTGCCGTTGCCGGACGCCCGGCGGTAGCGGTTCACCTTCTGGTAGTTTTCCGGGGTGGCGTCCTCCTCTTTATAAATGCTGACCATTCCGTTCTTGTCGCGTGCGAAAATCAGTCCGTCCTTTACCGTCATGGCCTGTGCCTGGAACACGGGGCCGCTCCATTGCCCGTTGCCTATGCAGGTGAGGTAGGACAGCTCCGGCAACCGGAATACATGGATGCGCGACTGGCGTTCGGCCACATACAGCCGGTTGCCCGACGGAACGATGGCCTCTATCGGACTTCCGAAACTCTTCTCCCCGCCGTCGTGCTGCCACGTCTGCAAGGTGCCCAGCCGTTCACCATTCTTTATACTGAACAGCAGCAGGCTGTTGCCTGCATTTCCGATGTTGGCGATGAAAAGAGTATCTCCCAGATGGGCGACGGTGTAAGGGGTGAAATCCTCGGCTGTTTCCATGCCCAGGGTTTGCGCGTCAATCAGTTGCGCCGCCTCATACGAGTAATACCAGTAACTGTTATAATCTCCGTTGTTTTCTCCGCCGGGAGCGGAGGGGTGGCCGCAGATTTCTTCCAGGGTGACTTTGCTGCATTGTGCCGTCAGGACTCCGGACAGCACTATCAGGATATAAACGTATATTTTCATGTGATTCTTTCTATATTATAATAAGGTATATATTTATTTCAGTTCGCTCATGGGGATGGCGTAGACGCATGCTCCGTTTTTCACGCGGTCGGTGATGAACAGCGTGTGGCGGCGGATGCAGAACTTCTCGGGTGCCTGCAGGGTGATGCCGCCGAGGGTGGTGTGATCTTTGATGATCTCTCCCGTCCGGGGGTTGACCTCACAGAACTTCTCGGTGCCGTTGGAGCTTACAAACATCCTTCCTTCGTAGAAATCCAGGGCGTAGGGCACATTTTTATAAGCCAGTTGCCCGGTGCGTTTGGGGGAGACTCCTTCCCGTATCCCGTCGGGGGCGAACAGGTCTATGCGTTTGGCGGGGTGGGTGGAGTAGAGCAGGCCGGTCTGCTCGTCCACCGCCATGCCGTAGGTGCCGTTTGTCTCGCCCAGATGTTCGGAACGTACATAAATCCGCGGAGTCACTCCGGACTGTACAGCCTGTTCTTCTACAAAGTTGACGTAGCGTTTGTCGTGTATCATGACCAGTCCTTTGTAGAGCAGCACATCGAAGGCATGTACGGTCTGCGAGGGGCCCGTTCCCCAGCTTCCATTGCCTATGCAGGTAATGAACTGATGGCTCTTCGCATCAAAAATCTCGGTACGGCTGCCTTCGTGGGTGACATAGATCTTGTCGTTGGCACGGATGACGCCGTTCGGGCGGCCGCCGAAATTCTCGGTCACGTCTCCGTGTTTCCATTCCTTGATACTTCCCAAGTGCTTCTTGCCGCCGCCGGCAAGGCCGAACACCTCTACGCTGTACTGGTTGTCCGCATCGTTCACGGCATACAAGGTGTCTCCGTACACATATACATCCTTGGGGCGGAAGGTGGTTTCCGTAGCGCCGGGCAGGTCGGTATAGTCCAGCTTGAACGCCACCGGCTCCCCGTCGTTTCCTCCCCGGTCGGTTTCTCCGCGCAGGGGGGACAGGCCGCCGTCCAGCGCGTCGAGTTCCGGGTCTTCGATAATGTGTTTCGAAGCCACGTATATATCATCGAAATAGCGGTTCTTGCTCCAGCGGGTGTGCAGGAAGCGGCGGGAGTAAACGGGCAGCTCCTTGTCCAGCGACAGTGCCACGTATACGTTGTTGCACAGGGTGATCCATCCCGGTCCCGTCTGTTCGTAGGTCATGTTTCCCGCATGGCCGTAGCCCACACAGTGGGCAAACTCGTGGAAGATGGTCTCGGTGATGCTTTTGTCGTCGGCATAGTGTTCCAGATAGCACACCTCATGCATGCCGAAGGTGGTTCCTCCGCCCAGTCCCATCACGCCTGTGGTATAGCCGAAGGTCAGTCCGCGGTGGTTGAGCACTCTGGTGAGCAGGGCGGTCTTGTCTATTTCCGTCTTGTCGTTGTTGCTGTGCAGCGGGCCGAACTCGTGCAGGGCGGTCTTGAACCGTTCCGACGAGAACATATACGCCATGTTCAGCGCGATGGCCACCGCCTCACGCGTGTGCGAGGCCTTCATCTTATACTTCCAGCTTGCTTGGGTGTCGCTGTATCTGCCGAAGGCGATGTACCATTTGCAACGGATGGATTGCAGCCCTGTCCAGTAGGGGTCGTCACACTCTACGGTGAAGGTCAGGTTTTCCTTCATCAGGTAGGGGTTTGCCATGATCCGTATTTTCTTTCCGCTGCGGGTGTAGGCGGTCATATCCCGGGTGGCGAACGGCAGGTGTACCCGGAGTTGCTGGAAAGGCAGGATCTTTTCCAGCGTCATGAATTTGAATTCTTCTTCGTAACCGTCTATCCTGGCCCAGAAAGTCACGTTTTTCAAGGCTCTGGGACTATAGAAACGGAGCTGGAAAAAGTGCTCGTCGTCCATGCCGAACTGTAGGGGCTGGCTGACGTAGAAGCTGCGCTGGCCGGAGTCGAAATAAACATCCTGGGATTCGTCGTCGTTCAGCAGATAATACGTGTTGTCCGGGTTATAATCCGTTTCGGCCAGCCGGACGGGCAATTCATGGCTTGCTGTGCCATTCTCTCCGGGAAGCGGGAGTTCGTCTTCTTTGCAGCCGGTCAGTAGCAAAAGTGTACTTGCTAAAATCAACAGGCTGGTAGAAAAATGTTTTTTCATCGTCTGTCTTTATTAGAATTGCAATTCTGTTTTTACTCATCGCTCTTTTGAAAAAAGCGTGCAAAAATAAATGTTTTGGATCAGATGAACAAAGAACCGTCTCAAAAAAATAACTCCTATATTGTTGCCCCATGTTTTGTTCATCGGAAAATATGCTGTATTTTTGTTATCCGAAATAAAGATGAAGATATGGCACAACCTTTAGCAGAACGTTTGCGTCCGAAGACATTGGACGATTATATAGGTCAGAAACACCTGGTGGGGCCGGGGGCTGTCTTGCGCAAGATGATTGACGCGGGACGCATCTCCTCCTTTATCCTCTGGGGGCCTCCGGGGGTGGGGAAGACCACGCTGGCGCAGATCATAGCCAACAAGCTGGAAACTCCTTTTTATACACTGAGCGCGGTCACTTCCGGTGTGAAGGATGTGCGCGATGTGATAGAGAAGGCGAGAAGCAACCGTTTTTTCTCGCAGGCCAGCCCCATCCTGTTCATTGATGAAATCCACCGGTTCAGCAAGTCCCAGCAGGATTCCCTGTTGGGGGCGGTGGAGACGGGGGTGGTGACCCTGATAGGCGCCACCACCGAGAATCCCTCGTTCGAGGTGATCCGGCCCTTGCTCTCCCGCTGCCAGCTGTATGTGTTGAAATCATTGGAGAAGGAGGACTTGCTGGAACTGCTTCATAATGCCATCGCAAAGGATGTGATACTGAAAGAGAAACAGATAGAGCTGAAGGAGACGGATGCCATGCTCCGCTTTTCGGGAGGCGATGCCCGCAAGTTGCTGAACATACTGGAACTGGTGGTGGAGGCGGATGCGGATGCCGGCCCCGTGGTGATTACGGATGAGAAGGTGACCGAGCGTTTGCAGCAGAATCCGTTGGCGTACGACAAGGATGGCGAGATGCATTATGATATCATTTCCGCCTTTATCAAGTCCATCCGCGGAAGTGACCCGGACGGGGCGCTCTACTGGCTGGCGCGTATGGTGGAGGCCGGAGAGGACCCGGCTTTCATAGCCCGCAGGCTGGTCATTTCGGCAGCCGAGGATATCGGTCTGGCCAATCCCAACGCATTGCTTCTGGCGAATGCCGCTTTTGACGCCGTGATGAAGATAGGATGGCCCGAAGGGCGTATCCCGCTGGCGGAAGCTACGGTGTATCTGGCCACCAGCCCCAAGAGCAACTCGGCATACGAGGGGATCAACAGCGCCCTGGAACTGGTGCGGCAGACGGGCAACCTGCCTGTTCCCCTGCATCTGCGCAACGCACCCACCAAGCTGATGAAACAGTTGGGCTATGGCAAGGATTATAAGTATGCACATGCCTATCAGGGCAATTTCGTGCAGCAGCAGTTCCTGCCGGACGAGGTGAAGGGCAGCCGCATCTGGCATCCGCAGAACAATGCGCAGGAGGCGAAGATAAAGGAACGGATGCAGAGCCTCTGGGGGGAACGGTTCAAGGAATGAAAAGATGAAATTTAATTTTTGAGTATATGAAAATAGTAGTTTTAGATGGTTACGGACTGAATCCCGGAGATTTGTCATGGGAGGAGATGCAGGCATTGGGCGAGCTGACGGTGTACGACCGCACGACCCCTGCCGAGTTGTTGGAGCGTGCTGCCGGAGCGGAAGTGCTGATTACAAATAAAACGGTGATTGCGGCGGAGGATATGGCCGCTCTGCCCGCCTTGAAATACATCGGTGTGCTGGCTACAGGATATAACATTGTGGACATACAGGCGGCAAAAGCGCGGGGCGTCATTGTCACCAACATACCTGCCTACAGCACCGCCTCCGTTGCCCAGATGGTCTTTGCGCATCTCTTGAACATCACCCAGCGGGTAGGCCATTACGCCTACGCCAACCGTCACGGGCGATGGGCGGACAATCCCGACTTCTGCTACTGGGATACCGGCCTGGTGGAACTGGACGGGAAGAAGATCGGAATCATCGGCTTGGGAAACACCGGACAGGCGACGGCGCGCATCGCTGCCGCTTTCGGAATGCAGGTATGTGCCTATACTTCCAAGCCGCAGGCACAGCTTCCCGAAGGAATCCGGAAAATGGAGCTGGAGGAGCTGTTCCGCGAATGTGATGTGGTGAGCCTGCACTGCCCCCTTACCCCCGATACCCGGGAACTGGTCAATGCCGCGCGCCTGGCCCTCATGAAACCGACAGCCATCCTGATAAATACCGGCCGCGGTCCCTTGGTGAACGAGCAAGACCTGGCCGACGCACTGAACAAGGGGGGGATAGCGGCTGCCGGACTGGACGTGCTCTCTTCCGAGCCTCCCCACTATACCAACCCCCTGCTGACGGCGAAGAACTGCTTCATTACGCCGCATATCGCCTGGGCCACGAAAGAAGCCCGTGTCCGGCTGATGCGGATTGCGGTGGGGAACTTGAAAGGATTTATCAAGGGTGAGATTGTAAATAATGTGGCGGAATGAGAACAAAGGAAAAAGACAGGAAGAAAAGAAGGAGGTAAGAAAAATGGAGGAAGACAAGAATACGTTGGATTTGCATCCGGAAGTGATGGCGGAAGACAGGGTGGCAAGGGCCGTGGCCTTGTTCCGGGAAGGATATAACTGCTCCCAGTCCGTAGTGACGGCTTTTGCCGATCTGTATGGTTTCACCCGTGAACAGGCCCTGCACATGTCCGCCTCTTTCGGCGGCGGCATAGGCCGGATGCGTGAGACCTGCGGTGCCGCCTGCGGCATGTTCCTGCTGGCCGGGCTGGAGAAGTGCGCCATTGAGGGGAAAGACCGTGAGAGCAAGGCGGCGAATTATGCTCTGGTGCAGGAACTGGCCGGGGAGTTCAAGAAGCGGAACGGCGCCCTGCGGTGTGCCGATTTGCTGGGATTGTCCAAAAAAGAGCCGGTAGTATCCACGCCGGAAGCACGGACGGAGCAGTATTATGCCAAGCGTCCTTGTGCAAGAATGGTGGAGGAAGCGGCCCGAATCTGGAGCGAACACCTCGAAAAAACAAAAAAATAGGTTGAAAAATCGCTTTTTCTTATAGAAATACAAACTTTCTTGGTGCAAAAGTGTTGAATAACATAATTTTGTGTATCTTTGCAAGCGATAAGAAACACAAACATTCACATGGAAGTGTGTGGATGCGGTTAACGTTTAACTAAAAGCAATTTGAAAATGTTGAAAGAAAAAGCAGGTGCTTTGGCCGGACAGATCTGGGAAGCATTGAATGGAACTGAAGGTCTGACACAAAAACAAATCAAGAAAGCAGCCAAATTGAAAGCTGACAAGGATTTCTTCCTGGGCTTGGGCTGGTTGCTGAGAGAAGATAAGGTCGCTACTTCTGAAGTGGAAGGCGAACTCTTTGTAAAATTAGTGTAAGAAGAAGATTCTAAACTCATAAAAAAATGCGTTGGCACATCATTTTGTATGTGGTCAACGCATTTTTTTGTATATTTGCGCGAAATTTAAATGACGAAGATGAAGAATATCCGTAACTTTTGTATTATAGCACATATAGACCACGGGAAATCGACCTTGGCCGACCGTTTGTTGGAGTTTACAAAAACCATCCAGGTAACCGAAGGGCAAATGCTTGACGATATGGACCTGGAAAAGGAGAGAGGTATTACGATCAAGAGCCATGCCATCCAGATGGAGTACGAGTATGGAGGAGAGAAGTATGTACTGAATCTGATTGACACTCCGGGACACGTGGACTTTTCATACGAGGTATCCCGCTCCATCGCCGCCTGTGAAGGGGCGCTGCTCATTGTGGACGCTTCGCAGGGAGTGCAGGCGCAGACCATCTCGAATCTGTACATGGCGTTGGAGCATGACCTGGAGATTATTCCCGTGATGAACAAATGTGACATGGCGAGCGCCATGCCCGATGAGGTGGAAGATGAAATCATCGACCTGCTGGGCTGCAAACGTGAGGATATTATCCGTGCCTCGGGCAAGACCGGAATGGGTGTGGAGGAGATATTGAAGGCGGTGGTGGAACGCATCCCGCACCCGACGGGTGACGAGAAGGCACCGCTGCAAGCTTTGATTTTCGACTCGGTATTCAATTCCTTCCGCGGAATCATCGCTTATTTTAAAATAGAGAACGGCGTGATCCGCAAAGGGGACAAAGTGAAATTCTTCAATACCGGCAAGGAGTACGATGCAGATGAGATCGGTGTGCTGAAGATGGACATGATTCCCCGCACGGAACTGCGCACCGGAGACGTGGGTTATATCATTTCGGGTATCAAGACCTCACGCGAGGTAAAGGTGGGGGATACCATCACCCACATCGCCCGTCCGTGTGACAAGGCGATTGCCGGATTCGAGGAAGTGAAGCCGATGGTGTTTGCCGGGGTCTATCCCATCGAGGCGGAAGATTACGAGAACCTCCGCGCCTCGCTGGAGAAACTTCAGCTGAATGACGCCTCGCTGACTTTCCAGCCGGAGTCCTCGCTGGCTCTGGGTTTCGGATTCCGTTGCGGTTTCCTGGGATTGCTCCACATGGAGATCGTTCAGGAACGTCTGGACCGCGAGTTTGATATGAATGTGATTACGACCGTGCCCAACGTGTCGTACATGGTGTATGACAAACAGGGACATGCCAACGAGGTGCATAATCCCGGCGGTATGCCCGATCCGACGCTGATTGACCACATCGAGGAACCTTTCATTGACGCCACGATCATTACCGCCACCGATTACATCGGCCCCATCATGACACTGTGTCTGGGCAAGCGCGGCGAACTGGTGCGGCAGAATTATGTGTCGGGCAACCGGGTGGAGATTCACTACAAGATGCCGCTGGGTGAAATCGTGATTGATTTTTATGACAAGCTGAAGAGTATCTCGAAAGGATACGCTTCCTTTGACTACCATCAGTCGGGTTTCCGTCCTTCCAAACTGATCAAGCTGGATATCTTGTTGAACGGTGAGCCGGTGGATGCGCTTTCTACTTTGACGCATGTGGACAATGCCTATAACCTGGGCAAGCGTATGTGCGAGAAACTGAAAGAGCTGATTCCGCGCCAGCAGTTCGATATTGCCATCCAGGCGGCTATCGGCGCCAAGATTATCTCGAGGGAAACCATCAAGGCGGTGCGCAAGGATGTGACCGCGAAGTGTTATGGCGGTGACGTGAGCCGTAAGCGCAAATTGTTGGAAAAACAAAAGAGGGGTAAGAAACGAATGAAACAGATCGGTAACGTGGAAGTGCCGCAAAAGGCGTTCCTGGCTGTTCTGAAGCTGGATTAATAAAAAAGAGAGGAATGATTGTCGTCAGTCTGCAGAACTTCCAAGGCAGTCATTCCGTTCATAAAAAAAAGAAAAAATAAATGAGAAAAGTTCTGTCTTTTTCGGTCTTCTTGATGATAGGCCTGTTGATATCCCAGTTCCTTCCAGGAGTGGTGGGCGACGGATACGTTGCCATAAAAAGTGTGTCGAACGTGTTCCTTTACATTTGTCTGGGATTCATCATGATTAATGTGGGGCGTGAGTTTGAAGTGGACAAGACCCGGTGGCGCAGTTATGCGGAGGATTATTTTATAGCGATGGCTACTGCCGCCATGCCGTGGTTTCTGATTGCAATCTATTATGTGTTCGTGTTGTTGCCGCCCGAGTTCTGGAACAGTTGGGAGGCGTGGAAGGAGAATCTGCTGCTGAGCCGTTTCGCGGCTCCTACTTCGGCGGGTATCCTGTTCACCATGCTGGCGGCCATCGGGCTGAAGTCCAGTTGGATTTACAAGAAAATCCAGGTGCTGGCCATCTTTGACGATTTGGATACCATCCTGCTGATGATTCCTTTGCAGATTATGATGGTGGGCCTTCGCTGGCAGTTGATCATCATTGTCCTTGTGGTGTTTCTGATGCTGATGTTCGGGTGGAGACAGCTGGGCAGGTATCATTGGCGGCAGGATTGGAAAGCGATCATCCTGTATTCCATGCTTGTTTTCGGAATAACCCAGTTGGTTTATGTGGTGAGCAAGAGCCTGTATGGCGAGGCGGGGAGCATACATATAGAGGTGCTGCTGCCGGCGTTTGTAGTGGGCATGGTGATGAAGCATAAGGAAATAGACACGCCGGTGGAGCATAAGGTGTCTACGGGGGTATCTTTCTTTTTTATGTTGCTGGTGGGGATGAGTATGCCTCAGTTTGTCGGGGTTGATTTCTCGGAGTCGCATGCGGGAACTCATTCCGTGACCGGGTCGCAGGAGATGATGTCGTGGGGGATGATTTTCTTTCATGTGCTGATGGTCTCCCTGTTGTCGAATATAGGAAAATTGTTCCCTCTGTTTTTCTACAGAGACCGTATGGTGAGCGAGCGGCTGGCATTGTCCGTGGGCATGTTCACCCGTGGAGAAGTGGGGGCGGGAGTCATATTTATAGCCTTGGGCTATAATCTGGGAGGCCCTGCCTTGTTGATTTCCGTGCTGACTATAGTGCTGAATTTGATATTAACCAGTATCTTTGTGCTGTGGGTGAAGAATCTGGCGCTACGCAGTTACGGCAGGTAGCGGGCAGCCGTGAATGAATGCCCCTGTTGATGAAAATTGAGACAGCCCCTTCAGACGGGCGTTGAAAATACAAACAATAAACGAGTCCTTTCTGTTAGTTGGAAGTAAAACGTCAATAACAGGAAGGGCTTGTGTTTTTATGGCAATTTATCACAAACCCTTAAATTTCGAATAATATGGAAAAACTGAAAATTCTGAACATGAACTTTTCCTTCCAGCGGGCGGCACACTATCACATCAATGGAGGGATGTTGCTGATGGGGGTAGTCTTGCTGGCCATGCTCCTGGCCAATTCCCCGTGGGGCGATGCGTATGCTTCCTTTTGGAACTACGAAGTCCATCTTCAGATAGGAGAGTTTAATTTTTTCAGTCACAACGGGCATCACATGACTTTGATGACCTTTATCAACGATGCCCTGATGGCTGTCTTTTTCTTCAGTGTGGGACTGGAGATCAAGCGTGAGATACTGGTGGGCGAGTTGTCCAGTTTCCGGCGGGCGCTTTTGCCCATCGTGGCGGCGTGCGGCGGTATGCTGGCTCCGGTGCTGATCTATTATTTCATGACGGCGGGAACTCCGGCACAAAGCGGTCTGGCCATACCGATGGCTACGGATATAGCCTTCTCGCTGGGAGTGCTCAGCCTGTTCGGCAAGCGGGTTCCGCTGAGCTTGAAAGTCTTTCTGACTGCTTTTGCCGTGGTCGATGATATCGGCGGCATTCTGGTCATTGCTCTTTTTTATTCCTCCCATCTGGCGGTGGACTATCTGATTGTTTCGGTGGGTATCCTGCTGATACTCTGCGGGGGGAATTTCTTCCAGGTGCGCAATCGTTGGTTTTATATTTTCTGGGGAGTGATTCTGTGGTATCTGTTTTTGCAGAGCGGCATCCATGCTACCATTGCGGGAGTTGTCGCGGCCTTCACTGTTCCTGCCACTCCTCATTATAAGATAGGTAAGTACATCAACCGCATCCGGGAGAACATTGCGGTTTTTCCTGCCAGTGACAAGGAAAGCATTGTTTTAAGCAAGATGCAGATCAATGTGCTGAAAAGCATCGAGTCTTCCTCGGATCGTGTCATATCTCCCTTGCAGTCATTGGAGGACAGTCTGCACGGAATGGTGAATTATATTATTCTTCCCTTGTTCGCCTTTGCCAATGCGGGTATCTCGCTGACGGCGGATCATGGCGGCATAGAGGTGGGCGCTCCTACCTGGGCGGTGATGACGGGCTTGCTGGTGGGCAAGTTTGCCGGCATTTATTTTTTTACCTGGCTGGTGATAAAGACGGGATTCGCCGGGCTGCTGAAAGGCATGACTTGGGTGAATCTGACAGGTATCTGCCTTTTGGGCGGTATCGGCTTTACGGTTTCCTTGTTTATAGCCAACCTGTCTTTCGGGGACTCGCCGGTGTTGCTGACGCAGGCAAAGATGGGGGTCATACTGGGAACGGTGCTGGCGGGCACACTGGCGTATCTGGTCTTGCAGTTCGCATTGCCCAAAGAGCCTGTACAGGAATAAGGCCACAGGCGGGGCGGTACGCTGGTGAAACGGCCGCCTTGGTTTATCTGGGATTTCATTGTGATGCTTTTACAGGAGAATGGTCGGAAGAGGAAGGAAAGTATGACCGGAATTTCCGGAGAGACCGGATCGGAGGAAAACAACAATTCCGGTTTCTTGAAAAACGTGAGGAGGGTTTTTCAAGAAACCGGAATTGCCTGTATAAAAGATGTGAGTCCGGTATAAGAAATGCCTTGTTTTACAAGGGCTTCTGTCCGTGCTCCATTTCGTCCGTTTCCTTATGCTGCTCCGGGGCCGGGGTCTGTGCCGTTGTGGCCTGTACTTCCCAGTGGAACGGTTCGAATTGCGTGTTCTTGTCTACCCATGACGGCTTGCGCGATGCATAGATCATGAACGGAGCTGCGACTACCACGATGCAGCCGATAATCAAAACGGCAAACCATACGGTGTTACTGCCTACCGCAATCTGGCTGGGCGGGATGAAGCTGAGTACGAATGCCAGCAGCGAACCGCAGAAGCCGAGACCGCCGATGAGCCACATCAGTCCGTTGCCTTTGCTGCCGATGCGGAACGGGCGCGGAGCCTTTTTCATGTTGTAACGTAGATAGATGGCACCGCTGAACATCAGCAGATACATGATGAGGTAAAGCAATACGGTGAGCTGTGACAGGATTTGGTAGAAACTCTGCACGGAAGGCATCACAACGAACAGCAGGCTGAGCAAGGTTACGGCAAGGCCTTGGACCAGCAGAATGTTTTTCTGTACGCCGTTGGCGTTGGTCTTCTGGAAGAAGGGAGGCAGATAACCTGCTTTGCCCACTGCGAAGATACCTTTTGACGGACCTGCCACCCAGGTCAATACGCCTGCCAGCACACCGAATGCCAAAGCCACGGCGATGACAGGTGACAACCAGGAAGCGTGAACGTATTTGAAGTAATTATCAAAGCCTACCAGCAGGCTCTGGGTCAGGTTGATATCCTTCTCGGGAATGATGATCCCCAGTGCGAAGGTGCCGAGCACGAAGATGATCACGGTGATAGCTGCACCGATGAATACGGCTTTCGGATAGTTCTTGGCAGGATTTTCCATGTCTTTTACATGGATACCGCCCATTTCCATACCGGCATAGAACAGGAAGATGCTGGAAGCCAGCACCAGGTTGTCGAAGTTGCTGAAGTCGGGGAAGAAGCTGCCGTCAAAGTTCATCTGGCTCTGCCCGCCGGAAGTAAGGTAGATCACGGCCAATACCATCAGCAGGCCGGCCGGAATAATCGTACCTATCATACCGCCTGCTTTGGCCACTTTGCCTACCCAGCCCATGCCTTTCAGCGAAATGAAGGTGGCCAGCCAGTAGATAAGCAGTACCACTGCCAGTGAGTAATAACGGTTGGATGCCAAAGCCATATCATGGGCGTCACTCGTGCCGGTAAATGCCAGTGCCACGGCTCCGAAGGTCAGGACGGTGGGATACCAGATGGTGCTTTCCACCCATTGCAGGAAGATGGCGAGGAAGCCGAACTTCTTTCCGTAGGCTTCACCCACCCATCGGAATACACCGCCTTGCTTGTCCTGGAACATGGCCGCCAGTTCCGCCGCTACCAGCGAGGTAGGTATCAGGAAGACGATGGCCGCGAATAAATAATAAAATGCCGAACTCAGTCCGTATTCGGCTTCGGCAGGCAGTCCGCGCAGGGATACTACCGCAGTCACGTTCATAATAGCGAGGGTGAAGACCCCTAGCTTGACTGATTTACTAATGTTTGCCATAAAGTTTAGGTTTTAAAAAATGTATGTTTTTTGTTTACGGAGTCTATAACAACTCCTTAGAAATGATGTTTGTCCGTTTAGGTTTATTAACCCGGAAGGTATCCGGAATGAAACATTTATACCCGGAAGGGTGTTTCTGGGAAAAAGAATATAATCAGTATCGTTTATGAAGCAACAATCGGAGCCGGCGGATACTAAATAATAGCTTGAACTTCGTCAAAAATAAGAAAAAAGTCTTATCTTCGTAGCCAATAACAAATTGCTAACCTAAATAAACAACAAGATGAAATTATTGGCTTTGTGTGCGGCGGGGATAGGCTTGATGCTGTGTGCCTCGTGTACAAACAACAAACATTTAATCAGTGATGAGGCTGAACGCGCCGCTGTTCAGCAGGATTTTGAGGCACGGCGTGACACGCTGGCCCAAGGCGGCCTCTTCCAGGTATTCGAACAACCCATGAGCGATGAACAGAAGGAGGCGATGACTTTTCTTTACGCCTATATGCCCTTGGCGGATATCGCGGATCATCCCGGTGAATTCTATCTGGAGAACGTGGACTACGCTTTCAAGGCGCGTGAGGAGATGCCGTGGGGAAAAGTGGTTCCCGAACGCGAGTTCCGCCACTTTGTACTGCCCATCCGCGTAAACAATGAAAATCTGGACAACAGCCGTCAGGTATTTTACGAGGAACTGAAGGATAGAGTGAAAAACCTGTCTCTATATGATGCGGTGCTGGAAGTAAACCACTGGTGTCATGAGAAGGTGGTTTATACGCCGTCGGATGCCCGTACCAGTAGTCCGCTGGCTTCCGTAAAGACAGCCTACGGACGTTGTGGCGAGGAGTCCACGTTTACGGTAGCCGCCTTGCGTTCGGTCGGCATCCCTGCCCGCCAGGTATATACGCCGCGTTGGGCGCATACCGATGATAATCATGCCTGGGTGGAAGCCTGGGTGGATGGCAAGTGGTATTTCCTGGGTGCCTGCGAGCCCGAACCGGTACTGAATCTGGGTTGGTTCAACGCTCCTGCTTCGCGGGGTATGCTGATGCACACCAAGGTGTTCGGACGTTATAACGGACCGGAAGAAGTGATGTACCGTACTCCCCGTTATACGGAAATCAATGTGATTGACAATTATGCTCCGACGGCAAAAGCCGATGTGACCATCGTGGATGCGGACGGCAAACCGGTGGCTGATGCCAAAGTGGAATTCAAGGTGTATAACTATGCCGAATTTTATACCGTAGCTTCCAAACAGACGGATGCGGACGGTAAGACGTTCCTGACTGCCGGAAAAGGGGATATGCTGGTATGGGCTTCCAAAGATGGAAAATTCGGTTACTCCAAACTGTCTTTCGGAAAAGACAATGCCTTGACCGTGAAACTGGACAAGACTGCCGGCGAGGCTTATACACTGGACATGGATATCATTCCTCCGGTGGAAGGTGCCAATATGCCTGAGGTGACTCCCGGACAGCGTGCGGAGAACAACCGCCGCATGGCCTTGGAGGACTCTATCCGCAACGCATACGTGGCTACATTCATGACGGATGAATCGGCCCGTCATTTCGCTAAAGAGTATCAGTTGGACGAGGATGCCGTTGCCAAATTGCTGGTGGCATCACGTGGTAATCACGAAACCATCCGTGACTTTATGGCCCGTCTCCGTTCGGACAAGTCAAAGAAGGGTGGCATTGACCTGCTTCAGCGGATCTCCGCCAAAGACCTTCGCGATGTAAGTTCTGAAGTGTTGATAGACCACATGATGAATTCACATCTGTGTGCCAATGCCGATTATTTCCGCAGATTTGTGCGTAATCCGCGTGTGAGCAACGAAATGATTACTCCGTACAAGGGATTCTTTGAGAAGGCAGTGCCCGAACAAGACCGTGAGGCTTACCTTGCCGATCCGATGAAGCTGGTTGCATGGGTTGCCGAAAATATCCGTGTGGACAAGGATTGCAACCTGGGCGGCTCTCCGATTTCTCCGGAAGGGGTGTGGAAGGCCCGTACAGCCGATGCGCACAGCCGTGACATCTTCTTTGTTTCCATGGCACGCAGCATGGGTATTCCTGCCCGTATAGACGAAGTGACCGGAAAAGTGCAGCTGATAGGTGATGAGGGGGCTGTTGATGTGAACTTTGAGGCGATGGAACAGGCCAGTGCGCCTACTGGCAAGTTTATTGCCAGATATACGCCGGTCAAGTCTTTGGCCGATCCGAAGTATTATGCTCATTTCTCTATTTCCAGACTGACTCCTGCCGGAACCTTGAAATTGCTGAATTATGATGAAGGTGATATTGATATGGGTGGCGGTGCTACTTGGGCTAACTTGCTGAAGAACGGAACGGCACTGGATGCCGGTAACTATGTGATGGTGACCGGTACCCGTCTGGCCAACGGCGGCGTATTGTCACAGTTGACTTTCTTTACCATCAAGCCGGGAGAAACTACTACGGTGGACTTGGTGATGCGTGAAGCGAAGGATGACATTCAGGTAATCGGTAACTTTAACTCGGAATCTACTTATAAACCGATTGATAGCAATGAACTGAAGTCCATTCTTGCCACTACAGGGCGCGGGTATTACATAGTGGCCGTACTGGGCGTCGGACAAGAACCTACGAACCATGCCTTGCGTGATATCGCGGCATTGGGTAAGGAGTTTGATGAATGGGGCAGAGGAATCGTGCTGTTGTTCCCCAACGAGGAGCAGTACAAGAAGTTCCGTCCGCAGGAGTTCCCCGGATTACCGGCTACCATAACTTATGGTATTGATGTGGACGGTTCCATCCAGAAGCAGATTGCAGAAGGCATGAAGTTGCCCAACAAGACTATCCTGCCTATGTTTATCATTGGAGATACCTTTAACCGGGTGGTATTCGTGTCGCAAGGATATACCATCGGGCTGGGTGAACAGTTGATGAAGGTGATACATAAGCTGTAGGATTCAATAAACAAAAAGTAACGCGGATATTCAAGTTTGCAAACTGAATATCCGCGTTAAATATGATAGCGTTTATGCTTACTTATTTATTTGTCTCCTCTTTATTTGTCATCTTCCAAGTCATCGTCCTCATCGTCCCAATCATCCTCTTTCTTTGATCTCTTGGGGTTGAGGCTTTTGTTTTTCTTTTCCAGCGCTTTGTCGTTTTCATCTTTCAATGCCAGTTCGGCCAAGGCGGCTTTTACTTTGTCCGGATCGGTGACGTCCTTCAGGTATTCTTCTATTTTTACAGTGCCTCCCATGGATACCTTTGAGTTGCGATAAATCATGCCGCTGTCCACGCTGCTCCGTCCGGAGAAATGAAATTCCGAAGTTCCGGTTTCCTCGGCAATCTTACGGATATTACCGGCATTTATGCCACATCCCGGCATGATGATGATCCGTCCGTCGGCTTGTTCCACCAATTCTTTCAGAAGAGGGATTCCCTTTTCGGCGGTAGTTTCCTGTCCGGAAGTAAGAACCCGGTCGATGCCCAGTCCGATAATCTGTTCCAAGGCTTCTTTGGGATTGCTGCACATATCAAAAGCGCGGTGGAAGGTGACACTCATCTCGCCTACAGCATTCATCAGTTTCTGCATCAGAGGCACATCAACATAACCTTCTGCGGTAAGACATCCGAATACCACACCGTCCGCACCCAGCTGACGTGCCACTTTGATATCATGCAGCATGATTTCTTGTTCAATGGGAGAATATAGGAAATCTCCGCCACGGGGACGGATGATGACATGCAGTTTTGTTTGGTTCAATAATTGGCGTGCCATACGGATTTCGCCAAAAGACGGGGTAGTTCCGCCTTCCGGAATACCTGCACATAGTTCTACACGATAAGCACCGGCTTGCTGTGCCTTCACAGCACTTTCCACGGAGTTGGCGCAAATCTCGATTTTTGATTTGTTACTCATAAAGTTATTTAATAGTTAATTCAATTCCATAATCAATGTCATCGGGCGCTTTGGGCTGTTTCAGCATTTTTCTTTCAATTTCTCTGCCAGGAGGACCTTAAATGGTTTCTTTGCATGAGTTTATCCATTGGCTCAGTTCTTTACGGATGACTTTGTTCTTCATAATATTATGTCTGTGCAAAGATAGACATAATGTAAGAGTGTGAGAAATTTTAGCGGAGTTTTTTTTTAGTTAAAAAGCCGGTATTTCTCTCGGAGTGAGAGAAATATCAGCTTTTCTATGGGAACGAAATGGATTATTGCACGTGGATGCGATGACCATTGAATACGTTCATGCCCAGTTTGTTCATTATATATTGGATGGCAAGCTGTGCTTTCACGGAGTTGCCGGCGTCATCCAGAGGAGGCGCGAAGGCCGCAATTCCCATGACACCCGGCATTACGCCCATGACACCGCCTCCTACGCCTGTCTTGGCAGGAATCCCCGAGGTGTAAAGCCAGTCGCCTGTGTGCTGATAGAAACCTACGGTGGCTATCATGGAGGTGATTTTCGGGGAGAGGGATTTGTCGAACACTTGTTTGCCGGTGTTCGGGTTCAAGCCTTCGTTGGCGATGGTGGCTCCGCAGATGGACAACTGTTCCGCAGTGATGCCCATGGAGCACTGACGGGTGTAGAGGTCGAGCGACATATCGGGGTCATCATAGATACGGTTATAATTTTTCAATAACCAGGCGATGGAACGGTTGTTGAAATTTGTCGCCGACTCTGACTGGTACAGTTCGTCAATCAGTTGCGGGGTGCTTCCGCATAGTTCGGTCATATTGTCTACAATGGCTTTCCACTTGGCATCGCTGTTTCCTACGGGCTGGACCATACTGTTGGCCGAGATGGCGCCGGCGTTTACCAACGGGGTGGACGGATGGTCGTTTTCCAACAAGATGGCCATGATGGAGTTGAACGGCAGTCCGGTAGCATCGGCGCCAATCATTTCGAGTACCTTGGGAGCACCGTATTGGCGGAGTACCAGGATGGCGGTCAGCACCTTGGAAACGGACTCGATACCGAAACGGTATTGAGAGTCGCCCAACTGGATGATTTCTCCGTTCATCAGACAGATACTGATCCCAAACAGTTTGGGATCAATATTTGCCAGATAAGGGATGTAGTCAGCGTTCTTGCCGTCTGTATTGTCCTTGTACAGGTGGTAGGCCTCCTGGGCGACATCCTTTATTTGCTGGGTAGTTATAGTTCTTTCCATAAATTAATTTGATTGAAGTAACCATCCACCTTAATGGCGGATGGTTGCATTATTGTTATCTATGCTTATTTTTTAGCGGCGTTGCTATGGGCATTGTGAGTAAACACAGTACCTTTTACAGCGATATTCTTGTCTTGGGCGATGCGGGTAGGAGTGGGATATTCCAGTTTCTCGAACTCGCTGATGGCATTCTTGATATCGTTCAGCAACATATCCGCCATGTCACGGCTGAATCCCTGACGTACTACAACACGCATCACTATGTAATTCTGAATGTTCTCCGGCAGAGTATATGCAGGAACCATCCAGCCGCTTTGCTGCAATTTAGCCTGCAAATCGTACAGAGTCCATTTGGCGTTCTTTGCATATTCGGGCTTCATGTACCAGATGAACAATGGATTCACCACCTTGTCGCTGTAATTTACGAACGGAGCCATCTTGGCTATTTCGCTGTGAATGTACTTGGTGATTTCCATGGAATTGTATTGGATGGCTTTGTATCCTTGGAATCCCAGACGGATAAATTGGTAGTATTGCCCTAAAATCTGTGCGGCGGGACGGCTGAAGTTCAAGCCAACCTGCGTAATGTTGGCACCTAAATAATTTACACTGAACGACATGGCATCCGGAAGGTATTTCTTGTCTTTCCATACTACCCATCCCAGACCCGGATAAACCAGTCCGAACTTGTGACCGGAAGTGCTGATAGAAAGAACCCATTTCAAGCGGAAATCCCATTTCGTGTCGGGATTGAGGAACGGCAGGATGAAACCACCGGTCGCCGCATCTACATGGATAGGAATATCATAGCCGGTCTTGGCGTTGTAGGCGTCCAGTGCTTTGTCCAAGGCTTCCACGTCATCGTTCAAACCTGTCCATGTCACCCCTTGGATGGGGACGATGCAGATGGTGTTCTCGTCACACATCTTCAGCGCTTCTTCGGGGTCCAGAGTGGTTTTGTCCAAGGTGAGAGGCACTTGGCGCATTTCAATCTGCCAAAGTTGGGCGAATTTCTCCCAAACCACCTGGAAACCGCTTGAAATGACAAAGTTAGGCTTGTCGGTCGGCTTTCCCTGGGCTTTACGTCTGTCTTTCCAGCGTAACCAGGCGGCTACTCCTCCCAGCATACAAGCCTCACTGGAGCCGATAGCCAGTGCTCCGGTTTTCCATTTTGCCTGTTCGGGTGAATTCCACAAATTAGCCATGATATTGATACATTTGGCATTCATCACTGCGATACGAGGATATTCTGTCTCATCAATATAGTTGATGCTGATGGCTTCGTTCATCAGTTTAGTGGCATAGTCGTCCATGTAGGTGGTAACGAAAGTGGCCAGGTTAAGGCGGGGCTGGGTTTGGGCGAATGTTTCGTCTTTAACCATTTGATAAGCAATTTGTGGGGTGGTAGGTTCCATAGGGATGGTATCTGCCGGGGCGGGTTGTAGCATTTCGTTTGAACCAAACACGGCTGTTTTTGCGTCACCGTCTCTCAAATCACAATTACATTCTTTCATTTTACTTAAAGTTTAGGTTAATAATACAATGAAAAATGGGAGTTTCCCATGTTTGTCTCCCTCAACAGGAGGCTCGGGGAAAAGTTTCTTGATTTTATGTTTTTTAATTGATGGCTGATAATGTGCTAATGGGGCAATACGCCAATATGCCATGCGGAACATAACGCAGCCGGTTGGTGCATTAGCATATATCCAACTGTTTGTATTGAGCCGTGTCATCGGCCGCGGCATGGCGAAATCGGGACGTATCTATGCGGTGACTTTGGATTTGATAGACAAACCGGGGCAGTTGTTGGGGGGCAGCAAAATTGTCGCAGAGCAGGGAGGGAATGTGATTTCTGTACATCACGAGCGAAATAGTGAGGGTGCGAATGTCACCGGATGTGCCCTTCGTATCGTTATGGAAACCAGAAACGAGGAACATATAGCATCTATTCGCCAAAAACTGTTGGATGCGGGCTATGTGATAATGAAATAAATTATATACTTTACAAGTGGAAAGGAAGAAATTCAGAATTTCCCTCTCTTTCTTGCTTCTGATTTTAATTTCTCTACACAAAAAATCGATTTTTATAGTGAAAATATCATTTTATACTTCTTAGAATCCAATTAAAGTCGTACATTTGCTGCAGTTTTGTAATGTAGAGTTTGCAAAAATGACCGATATAATCAAACATCGTGGTATTGTGGAAAACATTGAAGGTTCTCACGTGCAAGTGAGAATCGTACAAACTTCTGCCTGTTCGGCTTGCAGTGTGAAAGGACATTGCAATGCATCTGAAAGCAAAGAGAAACTGATTGATGTTTTTGACATGAAGGCATCTTCTTACCGCATAGGTGAGGAGGTGATGATTTATGGTACTACTTCTATGGGGATGCAAGCCGTGTGGTTGGCTTTTGGTATCCCTTTTTTGGTATTGCTGATTACTTTATTTATTTCTATGCGTCTTACGGGGGGGGATGAGTTAAGGTCGGCGCTTGTTGCCTTGTCAGCCTTGCTCCCTTATTACCTTATTATATATGTATGCAGAAATAAGTTGAGCAAGAAGTTTTCATTTACGCTTGAACCAATAAAAAATAATTAATAAATAACTAACTAAAATTTATGGATTTAATTCTGGTTGCAGTAATTTCGTTGGGAGCGATTGGCTTGATTGCCGCGGTGATCTTGTATGCCGCTTCTAAGAAGTTTGCTGTGTATGAAGACCCGCGGATTGCCAAGGTGAGCGAAGTGCTTCCTCAGGCAAATTGCGGTGGATGTGGTTATCCCGGTTGCTCCGGTTTTGCCGGTGCCTGTGTGAAGGCTGCCGATGCTGGTTCGCTGGAGGGTAAGTTATGTCCGGTTGGTGGTGCTCCGGTAATGGAAAAAGTAGCTGCCATTTTGGGATTGGAGGCCGTTGCTGCTGAACCGAAAGTTGCGGTGGTAAGATGTAACGGTAGTTGTGAAAATCGCCCTCGTACTGCACAGTATGACGGAGCCAAGTCGTGTGCTATCGCTCATGCTACTTCAGGTGGTGAGACGGGTTGTACATTTGGTTGTCTGGGTTGCGGTGATTGTGTGGAAGTGTGTCAGTTTGATGCTATTCACATGAATCCTGAGACCGGTCTTCCGGAAGTGGACGAAGAAAAATGTACGGCTTGTGGGGCTTGTAGCAAAGCTTGTCCGCGCAAGATCATTGAAATTCGTCCGAAAGGAAAGAACAACCGCCGCGTTGTGGTGATGTGTGTGAACAAGGATAAGGGAGCTGTTGCCAATAAGGCTTGTAAGGCTAGTTGTATCGGTTGCGGCAAGTGTGTGAAAGTTTGTCCGTTCGAAGCCATCACGTTGGAGAACAATCTGGCATACATTGATCCGGCCAAGTGTAAGTCTTGCCGCAAGTGTGAATCGGAATGCCCGAAAGGAGCTATCCAGGCTATCAATTTCCCGCCACGCAAACCGAAAGTGGAAGCGCCGGTTGGTGAGGCTGCTGCAAAACCTGCTGCAAAAGCAGAGGCTTCAAAGGTGGAAACTCCGAAAGTGGAAGCGGTGAAAACTGAGACTCCGAAGGCAGAAGCATAATCAAAATTCAAAGTAAGTAAAAATTAAAAAGATATAACAGTGAAGACATTTAGAATTGGTGGAGTACATCCAGCAGAAAATAAATTGTCAGCAGGCAAAGCCATTGAAACCCTTGCACTTCCTAAGCAGGCGGTATTTCCTTTGTCACAGCATATTGGTGCTCCTGCTACTGCCATCGTGAAAAAAGGCGATGTGGTGAAGGTAGGTACGAAGATTGCTGAGGCGGGTGGCTTTGTTTCAGCAGCCATCTTCTCGTCTGTATCCGGTAAAGTGAACAAGGTGGATGCCGTGATCGATGCAAGCGGTTACCGCAAGCCGGCTATCTTTATCGATGTGGATGGTGACGAATGGGAAGAATCAATAGACCGCAGTTCGACATTGGTGAAAGAGTGTGCTCTCACTCCCGAAGAAATCGTTGCAAAAGTGAAAAATGCAGGTGTAGTAGGTATGGGCGGTGCTTGTTTCCCTACTCATGTGAAACTTTCTCCTCCTCCGGGCTGCAAGGCGGAATGTGTCATCATCAACGCCGTGGAGTGTGAACCTTACCTGACAGCCGACCATCGTTTGATGTTGGAAAAGGCGGACGAAGTGCTGGTGGGGGTGAGCATCCTGATGAAGGCTGCAAAAGTAACCAAGGGATACATTGGTATTGAGAATAACAAGCCGGATGCTATCAAGCTGATGACTGAGAAGGCGGCTCAATATCCCGGTATCGAAGTGGTTCCTTTGCAAGTGAAATATCCGCAAGGTGGTGAAAAGCAACTGATTGATGCTGTAATCAGCCGTCAGGTTCCTGCTCCTCCCGCCATTCCTATCAATGTAGGTGCGGTGGTTCAGAATGTGGGTACTGCATTTGCCGTTTATGAAGCCGTGCAGAAAAACAAGCCTTTGTTTGAGCGCATCGTGACAGTTACCGGTAAGTCTGTCAAGAACCCGTCCAACTTCCTCACCCGTATGGGTACTCCGATGAGCCAGCTGATTGATGCGGCAGGCGGTTTGCCCGAAGATACCGGAAAGGTGATCGGCGGTGGTCCGATGATGGGTAAGGCGCTGGTTAATACAGAAGTCCCTATTTGTAAAGGTAGTTCGGGTGTGCTGATTATGAATGATAAGGAAGCTGCCCGTGCCGAAGCCCAGCCCTGTATCCGCTGTGCCAAGTGCGTCAGCGTGTGTCCTATGGGACTGGAACCTTTCTTATTGGCGACACTTTCGGCTCACAAGGACTGGGAGAGAGTAGAAAAAGAAGATGTAATGTCGTGCATCGAGTGCGGTTCGTGTCAGTTTACATGTCCGTCTCATCGTTATTTGCTGGACTATATCCGTTTGGGTAAGGGCACAGTAGGCGGTATCATCCGTGCACGTAATGCTAAAAAATAATTCGACAAAGTAGTATGGCTAATAAATTAATAGTATCATTATCGCCCCACGTCCATAGCGGTGACAGCGTACAGAAAAATATGTACGGTGTGCTCATCGCGTTGATACCTGCGTTGCTGGTATCATTTTATATGTTCGGACTGGGCGCTGTGGTGGTGACCCTGACCTCGGTTGCCGCCTGTGTATTCTTCGAATGGGCGATTACCAAGTTTATTCTGAAGAGAGAACGCTCTACCATCTGTGATGGTTCGGCTGTTATAACCGGTGTGTTGCTGGCATTCAATCTGCCTTCCAACTTGCCGCTTTGGATTATTATCATCGGTGCGTTGGTGGCAATCGGTGTGGGTAAGATGACTTTCGGCGGACTGGGGTGTAATCCCTTCAATCCTGCGTTGGTAGGTCGTATCTTCCTGCTGATTTCTTTCCCTGTGCAGATGACTTCATGGCCTGTTGTTCAGCAGTGGGCCAGCTATACCGATGCTGAAACCGGTGCTACTCCGCTGGCTTTGATGAAGATGGCGGTAAAGGGTGATGCGAATGCTTTGGCTCAGCTGCCCGATACATTAAGCCTGTTTCTGGGTAATAATCCGGGTTCACTGGGTGAGGTGAGTGCATTGGCACTGTTGCTTGGTTTAGGCTATATGCTGTGGAAGAAGATTATTTCCTGGCATATTCCTGTATCTATCCTGGTGACTGTATTTGTATGTGCCGGACTGATGCATCTGGTTGACCCGGTTGCTTACGCATCTCCGTTGGCCCATTTGTTTACAGGTGGTTTGATGCTGGGTGCTATTTTCATGGCAACTGACTATGTTACTTCGCCGATGACTCATAAAGGTATGATCATATACGGTGTGGCTATCGGTTTCCTGACTGTGGTAATCCGTTTGTTCGGTGCATATCCCGAAGGTATGTCTTTCGCTATATTCATCATGAACGCATTCACTCCGTTGATCAATACTTATTGCAAACCTAAAAGATTCGGGGAGGTAGTGAAGAAATGAAAAAGCTAGAATCATCTTTGAAAAACATGGTTATCGTGCTGACAGGCGTAACCGTGGTGGCCGGAGCATTGCTGGGCTATGTGAATGAGCTGACAAAGGAACCCATCGCACAGGCTAATGCCAAGGCTTTGAGTGATGCCATCGCTATCGTAGTTCCGGGATTCGACAATAATCCTGCCGAAGCTCCTGAGACAATAGAATTGGAAGGTGTTACCTATAAGATCTATAAAGCGACCAAAGGCGGGGAATTTATCGGTGCGGCCGTAGAATCTTCTGCAAATGGCTTTGGGGGTGCGCTGAATGTATTGGTAGGTTTCGATAAGGAGGGCAATATTATTGATTACTCTTTGTTGAGCCATGCGGAAACTCCGGGATTGGGATCAAAAGCTGCCGATTGGTTCAAGAAAGGCGGCAAAGGCGATATCACCGGCATGAATCCGGGACAGAAAGCCTTGACAGTGAGCAAGGACGGCGGGCAGGTGGATGCTATTACTGCTTCTACCATCACTTCGCGTGCATTCCTGCAGGCAGTGAATAATGCATACGCTGCTTATAGCGGCCAGCAGGCGGACGGTGCCAGTGGGGCTACTCAGCAAGCGTCTGCAACTGCGGAAAAGAATACAACAGCTTGTAGCGGAACTCCGTGTAAGGAAGGGCAGGCCTGTGATGCAAAATGCGATTCATGCAAGGTGGCTTGTGGTGAGAAATGCGATCCTGCCAATTGCAAGAAAGCCGACTGTAAGAAAGCCAATTGTGATAAAGCCAATTGTGACAAGGCAAACTGCAAGAAAGCGGAATGTCCCAATCAAGATTGTAAAAACAAAAAATAAGGAAGGAGCAGACTATGAATAATTTTAAAGTATTGATGAACGGGATTGTAAAAGAGAATCCTACGTTTGTACTCCTTTTGGGTATGTGTCCTACATTGGGAACCACTTCCTCGGCCATCAACGGTATGGGTATGGGACTGGCGACTATGTTTGTGTTGATTTGTTCGAATGTGGTGATTTCGTCTATCAAGAATCTGATTCCTGATATGGTGCGTATCCCCGCGTTCATTGTGGTTATAGCATCATTCGTAACCTTGTTGCAGATGATTATGCAGGCATACGTACCGGCACTGTATGCTACATTGGGATTGTTCATCCCGTTGATTGTAGTAAACTGTATCTTGCTGGGGCGTGCCGAAGCGTTTGCTGCAAAGAACGGTCCTGTCCCTTCATTCTTTGACGGACTGGGTATGGGACTCGGATTTACTCTTGCATTGACTATCCTTGGTGGTGTACGTGAGTTCCTTGGCACAGGCAAACTGTTTGATATCGCCATTCTGCCGGAGCAATACGGAATGTTGATTTTCGTTCTCGCACCGGGGGCCTTCATCGCTTTGGGCTACCTCATTGCGATTGTGAATAAACTGAAGAAAGCATAACCCGTAAAAAGTAAGAATATGGAATATATATTGATATTTATCACCGCTATATTTGTGAACAACATTGTGTTGTCACAATTCTTGGGCATCTGTCCGTTCCTCGGTGTATCCAAGAAAGTTGAGACAGCTACGGGTATGGGAGCGGCTGTTGCATTCGTGCTTACCATCGCTACCATTGTTACCTATCTTATCCAGAAGTTCGTGCTTGATGCTTTCGGACTGGAATATTTGCAGACCATCGCATTTATCCTGGTCATTGCGGCATTGGTGCAGATGGTGGAAATCATTCTGAAAAAAGTGTCTCCCGCCCTTTATCAGGCATTGGGGGTATTTCTTCCGTTGATTACTACAAACTGCTGTATCCTGGGTGTGGCTATATTGGTAATTCAGAAAGACTTTGATTTGCTGACCGGTGTGGTTTATGCTTTCTCTACAGCTCTTGGTTTTGCTTTGGCAATGGTGCTGTTTGCCGGTATCCGTGAACAGCTGAGTCTGGTGAATATTCCGAAAGGAATGCAGGGAATGGCTATCGCGCTGGTTACTGCAGGTCTGCTGGCAATGGCATTCATGGGATTTTCCGGTGTGGATAAAGGTTTGGGTGTCTTGTTTGGCATAGAATAAATCATTTCATCGTTCAAATAAGCCGATTCAGAAGTCCGAAGCACTGCTTCGGACTTTTTTCTTAGAAATTAATCTGCTATTTCTACCCGTAATTTCATTTTTTATGCTTACTTTTGCATTGGAATTAATAGAGAGATTAAATGGCTATGACCTTGATTGTACTCGCGGCCACTATGGGGAATAAATATGGTGGATTGAAACAGCTGGAGGGAATAGGTCCTAATGGCGAAACAATATTAGATTTTTCCATATATGATGCCGTAAGAGTCGGATTTAATAAGATAGTATTTGTTATAAGTAGACATTTTGAACAAGAATTCAAAAAGTTGGTATCGGGCAAATATGAACATGTGGTGGAAGTGGAGTATGTTTATCAGGATGTGGAAACAATTCCTGAAGAAAAACGTAATCCGAAACGCAAAGCACTGTACGGCTCGGTAAGGGCTGTTTTGATGGGAGAAGAGTTGATTGATTCTTCATTTGGTGTGATAAATGCCGTGAACTTTTACCAAAGAGAAAGTTTTGAATTATTATATAATAATTTGGTGATGTTGAGAGAAGCCGACTACCATAGTTTCAATATTTGCTACAGGCTGAGAAATGTATTGGCGGAAAGCGGAGGGGTTACCCGTGGCATTTGTGAAGTGGATGAAAAGGGATATCTGTTATCTGTTACAGACCGTGTAGGGGTGGAGCGGATAAGTGGAAATCCGATGTATCCTGATGAATTACATAAATGGGTGGCTTTGGATGACAATAGCTTGGTTTCAATGAATATGTGGGGATTTACTCCGCAGGTGTTCGGTGAAATGAGGAAAGCGTTCGATAAGTTTATAGATGAGAACGGAATGGATATGAAAGCTCATTATTCTATCCCGGCTTTTATGAATGAACGTATCGCTGGCGGAGTCAGGGTGAAAGTGATTGAGACACCTGCCAGATGGATGGGATTGGTATCACATGATGACAAGATACAAGTATTGCTTCGTATCAATGACATGATACGGAAAGGAATTTACCCATCGAAGTTGTTTTGAACCTATTAAAAAACGACAGAATATTAAGTATTATGAAAGAAAGAATTTTAGTAACAGGAGGAACCGGCTACATCGGTTCTCATACGGTAGTAGAACTGCAAAATAGCGGTTACGACGTAGTGATTGTGGACAATTTGTCCAATTCAAGCGCCGATGTGGTAGATAATATTGAAAAGGTTTCAGGAGTCCGTCCTGCATTCGAAAAGTTGGATTGCTTGGATTTTGAGGGAATGGACAAACTGTTTACTAAATATCCGGGTATAAAAGGTATTATTCATTTTGCAGCCAGCAAAGCTGTGGGTGAGTCGGTACAAAAACCATTGTTGTATTATCGCAATAATTTGGTTTCATTGATTAACCTGTTGGAGTTGATGCCGAAACATGGAGTAGAAGGTATCATATTCTCATCATCATGTACGGTGTATGGTCAGCCGGATATCCTTCCTGTAACGGAAGAGGCTCCGATTAAGAAAGCTGAATCTCCATACGGTAATACAAAACAGATTAATGAAGAAATCATTCGTGATACAGTTGCTTCGGGTTCGCCCATCAATGCTATTATGTTGCGTTACTTTAATCCGATTGGCGCGCATCCCACTGCATTAATTGGTGAATTGCCCAATGGCGTTCCACAAAACCTGTTGCCGTACGTTACTCAGACTGCTATGGGCATCCGTGAGAAACTGAGCGTGTTTGGTGATGATTATGACACACCGGATGGTTCTTGCATCCGTGACTATATATACGTTGTGGATTTGGCGAAAGCTCATGTTATCGCAATGGACCGTATCCTGAACAATAAGCAGAAGGAAAAGGTGGAAGTATTTAATATTGGTACCGGTAACGGAGTTTCTGTATTGGAATTGATCAGAACTTTTGAAAAAGCTACCGGCGTGAAACTTAATTATCAGATTGTGGGCCGCCGTGCCGGAGATATTGAAAAGGTATGGGCTAATCCGGACTTTGCTAATAAAGAGTTGGGATGGAAAGCAGAAGCCAATTTAGAAGATACTTTGCGCTCGGCATGGAACTGGCAGCTGAAATTGAGAGAAAGAGGTATTCAATAAAAATTAAGATATTTTCAGAAAGACCGATGAACAAAGGACGCTAGTGTGGCGTTTTATAGATGCAAATAACCTGAAACCCCTCTTGGATATGTGAATACCTGACTGGTGGTAGTTATGTTACTCAAAACATAGAGCAGGCTAAAAAATTGCATAGTAGTTTTGTCGTGTTTTATTTTGTGTTTGTGTTGTGGCTGTTCTCCGACGTGAGTCGGGGAACAGTTTTTTGTTACGCCTGTTTGATTATTGCTTAGCCTCAGTCTGAGAAAGAAAGCAATAGAAATTTAGGGGGCGTTCATGTCTTTCTTTAGATTAAGCATAATCCGTTGCTATTCAGCATCAGGCAACAGTTCCTCCTGTATATTTGTCATGCTTCCCCACAAACTATACCGTGCTTCAGGATTCAATTTCTCCAGAGAATGCAAAATATTTTTCATATCCGAACGATTCGACTGACTTTCATAAGGACAATTTTTGATCTGTTTGTGAAAACCTCGGATACGAGCCATTTCAATTAAATCCGCTTCATGAACCAAACACATCGGACGGATAATTGTCATATCAAATTTATGCATCACCAATTTAGGAGGCATCGCACTGAACGCCCCCTGAAAAGTAATATTCATCAACAAGGTTTCTAGGATATCATCCATGTGATGTCCTAAAGCGATTTTATTGCAACCCTGCTCCTTTGCTACCATAAACAAAGCTTTTCTCCGATTCCAAGAACAAAGAAAACAGGGAGACTTCCGGGTGTCGGTACTCGGATCAAAAGAAGTTTCATAATGCACAAACGGCACTTCCAGGCTTTCTGAATAGCTTTTCAGATATTCCAAATCTGATTGATAAGGAATATTCGTCATACCTACATGCACAGCTATCACTGTAAATTTCGGTTTTAAAATACGTGAACGCCTTGCCAACAACTCCAGCAGAGCCAAAGAGTCCTTCCCGCCGGAAAGACCGATCAAAATTTTATCACCATCCTCAATCAAGCGGTACTTTACTACCCCCTTGTTAAAGCGTTGTTCTAACCTGCGCATTATTTTCTCGTCTTCCGTAAATTGTGCCATACATCTTGTTTAAAATAAGGCACAAAAGTACATGAAAAGAATGATTTATGGAAGATTTAACAAAATAGAATTATGTAAAGCATGATAATTCCAATTAATCTTTGTATTTTTGAATCTAAATAATATGGATAATAGACTAACTATGTACAAAAAATATATCATTGGTTTATTTGTTTTATGCTGCGCGGGCAACACTGTGGCACAAAGCCTGGTGCAAGCCAAACAACTTTTCCAGAATGGAGAATTTGAACAAGCCAAACCTGTTTTCCAAAAGCTGGTAAAGCAAGCTCCTTCCAACGCCAGTTATAATTATTGGTATGGTGCATGTTGTTATGAGACTGGAGAAAAAAAAGAAGCACAGCCCTATCTTGAAAAAAGCGCCGCCCGCAAAGTTATTGACGCATACCGATACTTAGGAAAACTATATTATGACATCTATCGGTTCGATGATGCCGTAGATAACTACGAACAACACATAGAATGGCTGGAAAAGAAAAAACGTCCCACTGAAGCGGCAGAAGCGGAGTTGGAACAAATAAAGCAGGCGGCCCGTATGATAAAGGGAGTGGAAGACATTGCTGTAATAGACAGTTTTGTGGTCGATAAAAACAATTTTCTGAAAGCATATAAAATAAGTAAAGAATCAGGGGCACTCTATCATGATCCTGCCATATCCGGGACTGTTTATCAGACCGAAATGGGTAATAAGGTACTCTATGGGAACAAAAACGCAGACGGCAAAATGCAACTTTACTCCCGTATCCGTCTGTTGGACGGCTGGAGCGAGCCCGAACCCCTCATCTCTCTTAATGAACAGGGAAATGTAAACTATCCTTTCTTGATGTCAGATGGCATTACCTTGTATTATGCATCGGACGGAGAAGGTTCTTTGGGTGGTTATGATATTTTTGTAACCCGTTATGATTCGGATAACGGCAATTATCTTCGGCCCGACAATATAGGGATGCCATTCAATTCTCCCGCCAATGACTATATGTACGCCATTGATGACTTCAACAATATCGGCTGGTTCGCTTCAGACCGCTATCAGCCTGATGACAAAGTCTGCATCTACGTATTTGTCCCGAACTCTTCAAAAGAAGTGTACAATTATGAAAGTACAGACGAACAGATCATTATAAATGCAGCCAGCCTGCGATCTATCCGCACTACTTGGAAAGATGAAGAGAAAGTACGGACCGGCAAGCAACGTCTAGCAGCGATAATGTATGCTAAAGAATCCGAAAGGCAACAAAAAGACTTCACTTTTATCATTGATGACTCTGCCGTTTACCATACATTGAAAGATTTCCGCTCTGCCGAGGCATGCAAACTTTACCAGCAAAGAATACAAAAGCAGAAAGATTATGACAATCTAAAGAAAGATCTGGATGCCAAACGCGGACAATATGTCCAAGGGAACAGTGCACGAAAGAAGAGTCTGACCCCCGCCATTTTAGAATTGGAAAAACGTACGGAACAACTTCTGAAAGAAATGGCCCAACTGGATATCAGCGTCCGCAACGAAGAAATAAAGAAGTTGAAACATTAATACAAAGATATTATGGAAGTATTTATTATCTTAGCGCTCATCTTAGCAGGACTACTTCTCTTTATTGTAGAAGTTTTCCTTATTCCCGGCATTAGCATAGCTGGGATAGCATCGGCCATCTGCCTGCTATATGCCAACTATTATGCTTTTGACACATTAGGACCGGTGGCAGGATTCATTACTTTGATAGCATCTGCCCTAAGTTGCGTAGTCATCATCGTCTGGTTTATGCGTTCAAAAACCATGGACAAGCTTTCTTTGAAGAAAACACTGGATTATAAGATCGACCCCCTAAAAGGAATCCGTATCCGCATCGGAGACAAAGGTATAACAATTACCCGTCTTGCACTGATTGGCAATGCAAACATTAACGGAAACATTATCGAAGTGCGCTCCGCCGATGGCTTAATTGATGAGAATACTCCCGTTTATGTAGAAAGAGTGGTTGGAGGGACGGTGATTGTACGCACATTCGACCAATGGTAGGAAAACGGCCTGTTTCAATATGAATTATCAGGTTTCTTGATTAATTTTCCCATTCAAGTATACCCTGAACAATAGTGAAAACAGCAGAAAACTAATGTTGAGCTGTTCAAAAATAAATATTTACTCTTAAACAACAGATTATTATGATCGAACCCAACTATCTTCCGTTCATCCTTATAGGAGGTGGAATTATTTTCGTGGTACTATTCTTTCATTATGTACCATTTTTCCTCTGGCTGTCTGCCAAAGTTTCGGGTGTACGCATCTCATTGGTGCAATTATTTTTAATGCGCATCCGTAATGTCCCCCCTTATGTCATTGTTCCGGCAATGATTGAGGCACACAAAGCCGGCCTAAGCAACATAACCCGTGATGAATTGGAGGCTCATTATATGGCAGGCGGGCATGTAGAAAAAGTTGTACATGCATTAGTGTCTGCATCCAAAGCCAACATCGAACTGTCTTTCCAAATGGCAACTGGTATTGACCTGGCCGGCCGTGACGTATTCGAAGCCGTGCAAATGTCAGTAAACCCTAAAGTAATCGATACTCCTCCCGTTACAGCCGTAGCTAAAGACGGCATACAGCTTATAGCCAAGGCCCGCGTCACCGTACGTGCCAATATCCGCCAATTAGTAGGAGGTGCCGGAGAAGATACGATTCTAGCACGTGTGGGTGAAGGTATCGTATCCTCCATCGGATCGTCCGAAAATCACAAGTCCGTATTAGAAAATCCTGATTCTATCTCTAAGTTGGTACTCCGTAAGGGCTTGGATGCCGGTACAGCCTTCGAAATTCTGTCCATTGATATAGCTGATATTGATATAGGTAGAAATATTGGTGCTGCTTTGCAGATAGACCAAGCCAACGCCGATAAAAACATTGCACAAGCCAAAGCAGAAGAACGCCGTGCGATGGCCGTCGCCTTGGAACAGGAAATGAAAGCTAAAGCAGAAGAGGCACGCGCGAATGTGATCCAGGCGGAAGCCGAAGTTCCCAAGGCCATGGCGGAAGCATTTCGTAGCGGGAACTTGGGCATTATGGACTATTACCGCATGAAGAATATACAAGCGGATACTTCCATGCGTGAAAATATCGCGAAACCCGAGACAACTCTCGGTAGTGAGCCGTTGAGTAAATAAATAAAATCAGCGTTCAAGCGATTGATGGATTTCTCTTAGATACGGATGAAACAGTTTTTCTCTTGATTATGTAAATATCAATGATTTGTGACATCTGTCTCTAAGAGATGATTTGTTTGTGTTCCGATTAAAAAGGCAAGAAATATAACCATTAATCGTGCTGACCATTAACCACTAAAAAAAGATTATGAAAAAATATTATGCGGAATCTGAGTTGATTATCAATCCCGACGGTTCTATCTTTCATCTCCATGTCAAACCGGAACAGCTGGCAGACAAAATAATTCTAGTAGGTGATCCAGGACGTGTAGCATTAGTAGCTTCTCATTTCGATACTAAAGAATGTGAAATAGAAAGCCGTGAGTTCAAGACCATCACTGGTACTTATAAAGGAAAACGTATCACCGTGGTTTCCACCGGTATAGGTTGCGACAATATAGACATTGTGATGAACGAATTAGACGCTTTGGCTAATATTGATTTTAATACCCGTTGTGAAAAAAACTACTTACACCAATTGGAATTAGTGCGCATCGGCACATGCGGTGGATTACAACCTTATACTCCTGTTGGTACTTATATTTGTTCTGAAAAGTCTATCGGTTTTGACGGACTACTCAACTTCTACGCCGGACGCAATGAGGTTTGCGATCTGAAATTCGAACAAGCTTTTGTGGACTACATGGGGTGGGAGGGCAATGTGTGCATCACTCATCCATACGTTATAGATGCCGACCGGGAATTAATCGGACGCATCGCGCAAAATGATATGGTCTGTGGCGTAACTATCGCCGCAGGAGGTTTCTTTGGTCCGCAAGGACGGGAGCTCCGTATCCCTTTGGCGGATCCTGAACAGAATGAAAAGATTGAGAAATTTGAATACAATGATTATCGCATCACTAACTTCGAGATGGAAAGTTCCGCCCTTGCCGGACTGGCACGCCTGATGGGACACAAAGCCATGACCGTATGTATGGTGATTGCCAATCGATTAATAAAGGAAGCCAATACTGGCTATAAAAATTCTATTGACGGTTTGATAGGAAAAGTACTGGAAAGAATATAATTCCTGATTTAGCCGCCTATATAATAGGGACAAGATTCACCGGATTTTCTATCAGTACTTTATTACCATCTAGGAGAAGATTGCCATAAACGGAATTGTTTACGGAATAAATCAAATCTTTTTACCAAACAGGGGTGTCACTTATTGAAAGTCAACATTCTTCATAGAAGAGAAATGACAAGCCCCCCATAAAACAGATAAAAAAATGGAAACCAGTTTCAAACAAACAACTAATAACAAAGCGGAACGTTACCGTCTTTTCCTCCCCCAGTTTGAGCTTTTAATCTCAGATGAAAAAGAAGAAATAAGTGTTCTGGCTAATACAGCCGCTGCTCTTCGGGAAGCCTTCGGATTTTTTTGGGTAGGTTTCTATCTAGTGAAAGACGGACAACTCATTTTGGGCCCTTTTCAGGGAAGCACCGCCTGTTATCGTATTCATAAAGGAAAGGGAGTATGCGGGACCTCATGGGTGGAAGCCCGAACCTTGATAGTACCTGATGTAGAACAATTCCCCGGGCATATAGCTTGCAGTTCTCTCTCCCGCTCCGAAATTGTAGTTCCTATTCTTGTCGGCGGACAGGTAAAGGGAGTATTGGATATTGACAGTGATCAATTAAATTCCTTTGATGATACAGACCGCCGTTATTTAGAAGAAGTAACAGCCATCATAGCTAAAACATTGTATTATTAACCAAATGAAAATGATAAACCAAGATACGATCTGCGCTATTGCCACCGCCCAGGGGGGAGCCATTGGAATAATCCGTGTATCCGGTCCAAAAGCAATTGAAATAACGTCACGCATATTTATACCCGCCAAAGGCAAACCATTGACCGAACGAGAACCATATACTCTTACTTTCGGAAAGATTTGTGCTAAAAAGCGGGAGATCAATAATACACTTTCCCGAAAAGCAAGTGAAATCTCGCAAGGAAAAAGTGATACGTCACAAAAAGAAGAATCAATTGCACCTCTTGTAGAAGAAGTAATAGACGAAGTCTTGATTTCCTTGTTCCGCGCCCCCCATTCTTATACTGGTGAAGACAGTACGGAAATCATGTGTCACGGTTCATCCTATATCCTGCAACAAGTAATGCAACTCCTTATCTATAACGGATGCCGTGCTGCCCTACCGGGTGAATACACCCAACGTGCTTTTCTGAACGGAAAAATGGACTTGAGTCAAGCCGAGGCTGTGGCCGATCTAATAGCTTCATCGTCTGCTGCCACTCATCGCTTGGCGATGAGTCAGATACGCGGAGGATTCAGTAAAGAACTTTCCGGCCTGCGTAACCAATTGCTTCATTTTACTTCGTTGATGGAACTGGAACTGGACTTCAGTGACCATGAAGAACTAGAATTCGCCAATCGTGACGAACTGAGCAGTCTGGCTACCCACATCGAACAAGTAATTGCCCGGCTGGCTCATTCTTTCAACGTAGGAAACGCAATCAAGAATGGTATTCCTGTGGCAATTATCGGAGAAACGAATGCTGGAAAATCCACCTTACTGAATGTGTTGCTGAATGAGGAAAAAGCCATTGTCAGTGATATCCATGGGACTACCCGTGACGTGATAGAAGATACGATCAATTTACAAGGTATCACCTTCCGATTCATCGATACAGCCGGAATCCGTCAAACAACCGATACGATAGAAAGTCTGGGTATAGAACGTACTTTTCAAAAGATGGACCAAGCACATGTCATTTTATGGATGATAGACTCTACAGAGGCCCAAAGAAGGTTTGAAGAATTAAAGGCTGAAGTTCTTCCACACTGTGAAGGAAAAAAGGTAATTATTTTATTCAATAAGTCAGATCTGCTACTAGCAACACAAAAAGAAGAGTTGTCAGCCATATTTACTGACATGAAAGTAGAAAAACTATTTATCTCAGCAAAAAAAAGGGAAAATATAACGATTCTGGAAAAGAAGTTGGTACAGGCAGTTGCCTTACCGGAAATCAACCAAAACGATATTATCATTACAAATGTACGCCATTTCGATGCATTAACACGAGCATTGGACTCAATTCATAGAGTACAGGAAGGATTGCAATTGGGATTATCAGGAGATTTGGTGAGTGAGGATTTAAGACAATGTATCTACGAACTAAGTGAGATTGTTGCAGAAGGAGGTATAACCTCGGAAGAGACTTTGCAAAATATATTTCAAAACTTTTGCATCGGCAAGTGATGGCTTAGAAACTGCCATAACCAACTATAACCATTAAGAATAAAGTCGCTGTATTTCAGTGACTTTTCTATTTTAACACTTTCCTATCCGTATTTGGAAGTAACGGTTTTTATCCATATTTTTCCTACATATTTCTACCGCGACGGAAATTCACGGTTAGCCCGAATGTCACAGTGACGCATTAGTTGACGTGTGTTGACAGTGGTTTACATGTGTTGACAAAATCCGGGAGAAATAAGGCGAAATTATCCCCAATGTAAAGGAGGAAAATATGGAAGTAAGAAAGATTTGTCAATGGTGCGGAAAGCCATTTATGGCTCAAAAGACAACGACCTGTTATTGTAGCCACCAGTGTTCCAATCTTGGCTACAAGGAGCGCATCCGGGAACGTAAGCGACAGTTGAAACGGTCGCAAGAATTATTGCAACCTCGGCAAGCTGCCGAGGGACAGGATTTCTTCTCTTTTGCCCAAGCTGCAAAGTTGATGGGGGTAACTCGGCAATACATATATAAGTTGGTAAAGGAATCGAAACTTCGGGCTTCACGTATCAGCGGCAAGAAGTCGCTCATCCGACGTGCGGACATCGAACTGATGATGAAAACCAAACCTTATGAGCACATCATGCCTAAAGAGGATTTCGACATCACCGAGTATTACACCGCCGAAGAGATTGCGGAAAAATATAAAGTCAACGTCAAATGGGTGTGGACTTACACACGGCAACATAAAGTGCCGAAGGTGAGAATACGCCAGTTCAACTATTACAGCAAGAAACATATCGATGCCGCCTTTGCCAAATACGAGGTGGATTCCGACCTGACCGAGTGGTACACGCCCGAAGATATTCAGGAAAAATACGGCATGACACGTGTCGCCATCCGTTCGCAAGTGTATCGGAACAACATTCCATCTAAGAAGGAGCATGGGCAGATATTCTATTCCAAGCTCCACTTCGACCTCTCGAAGAGTTCCGAACAGGAGAGCAAGGCCGAATACTACACCGTCAAGGAAGCGATGGAGAAATTCAAGCTATCGCGCGACTCGGTTTACGGTATTCTGCAATTCCATCAGATTAATCGTGAGAAAAACGGACGCTTTGTCAGATTCCTAAAAGTGGAGTTTGATAGGGTAATGGGTGTTCATAAGTAGGACAAGTATAATATAACGGTACATTTTATCCGTTCATGCCTACCTTTTACCGGATATTGGTATCATCCGCAAATTATTCCAAAATTAATCTTTGCTGAAGGTTATGTGCATGGATCAAAACCGGCATAAACATATAGCGTCTTCATTGCTTATTCCTTTTTTGAGGCACGTTCCCTTGTCTTCAGACTCAAATCCTGCAAGGCTTTTCCCAATTTGTCTTCTTTGGCCAGCCACAGAATATCATCGTCAAGTTGTAAAGCATACAGCACACGCAAGTAGATTCCGATTGCTACTGTCGGTGCGCCTTTCTCTATTCGGGACACGGTCAACGGAGAACAGGTGGCACGTTCCGCCACCTGAGCCACACTCAGGTTCCTGCGCAAGCGAGCCAATTTAATTTGCTCTCCCACAACCGACATCTTCTGCTCCAACTTTCGGGGCAACTTGGTTCCCATTGTGTTTTTAGCCATAATCAACTCATCATATAATATGCAAAGATATTACTTTTTATCCATTTAATGATATGTTGCTGATAAAAATTACAAAATCAAAAGACAGAGAAAATCTGTGCAACCTTGCCTATATACCCACATAATAAAAACTGAACCTATGCACTTAATGCACAGATTCAGTTCCTTATCATTTAGCTCACGCCATTGATTCCCGAATAATCCGCCGAGTCTCTTTCTTATACTCCTTGCTGTCATATTTGAATCCCCTGCACATCCAACAGCTACACGGAGTACCTGTTGTTTCGTAAACTTGTGCCCATTTCTCTTTTGCCAATTCAAACCAACGGGGATGCTCATAATAGCTTTCATCCTCACGAATGATGCAATGACCATAAGTGGCATAAAGAATCATGCGAGCCTTAAACACACGAGCCATTTGTTGGCGTCTCCAAAATTTGTTTCTTTTGTCCATCGTCTCTTTCTATTAAAGTTAGGATGAACAAAGATGTTATTTGGGTGAGATTTAATATATCCATAGCATTGTGTATTTTACCGTTTTATAGTCTTTGCGCAAGCCTCGCAAGCCGTTCCTTCAACAATTCACCATACTTTTCCTTTAATTCAGTGCAAAGGAAAGAGTTTTGAATGACGGCCTCAAACTTCGGCAATAGTTTGATATACTTATTTATCAGTCGTTCTACAATCACATTCTCTATCCCCAACGTGGCTGCCGACCTAATAAAATCCTCTCTTTTAAGCTTTTTCTTCCGACCATTCAAAGTTAATGCTAACTCTTCGTCATCCTTGGGATTGATGATAACCGCATTTAGCAAATCATAAGCAGGAGTTAGACGTATCTTATCCGCAACTTCATACAAAGAGAAGTTTTTCAAGTGCATATCGTTATTCCCTGTCAGCCAAGAGAACAAGACCAATTCGAAGAAATTAGTGACATCCATTTTGGGCAAAGACGAGTATTTCAATATAGTCTTGCCGATACGTTCATAACTACTTTTGTATTTATGCTCTGTTTGCCTTTCTGTCAGTTGGCACATATCTTCCATCGCAATCTTCTCTCCGGTAGAAGTCCTGTCAATTCGGCGAGTAAGATAGCATAGCGTATCATCTGCCATCCTCATTAGCGTATGAGGAACTACCTCGATATGTGCCACCTCTGCAAGGTGCATGGTTAAATCCTCGACCTCAGGCATCATTTCATATTGCGAGGTCTGAGGCTTACAGATATAAACACCCCATAGACCGACAATAGTCAATCGTTTGCTGCCCTCATGTTCCTTCAAATGCAAGGATAATTTTGGCTGAACACCGGTCAAAGAGGTTTGATCTTGAATGATTTGCAGAGCAAGCTGGTCAAGTTGTTCTGTCGTATAATCAAGAACTGGCAATGTCGCTGTTCCGAAGAACTTCTTTATGCAAGCTGTGTGCATATCCTTTTCCCCCTTTAAGAGCGGGCGATAACAATATAAGCAATTATCACACATAGCTTCCCTCCTTTTCTTCCATTGGAATGATGCTTACAGCTCCTATACAATCCTTGCAGCATGTCAGCAACAACGACATCCGGTCAAGAATACTGATGTCTGTATTCCGCAATGCAACATCCAACAACCATCCTTCAGGAATCAAACCATCGAAAAACGGGAACAGCACAGGACTTGTATATGCTTCCTCCTGTAAAGGCAATGCCAGGCTAACAGCCTTTGCCGTTTCCGAAGAGAGATATTCCGGCAAATAGCGAAACTCATATCCTGCATCGTTTTCTGTCAGAATACCAGCCAATTGGTCTTTGTAAAATATATAGGCTTGTCTCATTGATTATTAGGTTTAAATTTCACTTTGTTCATTTACAATCACCCTCGCCTCGGCACAGTCAAAACAAGTTTTGTTTCTGCTCTCGACTTAACCGTTTATTTTTTGAGTGGCAACCATTTCATAATTGAAAAAGTCAAGAAGCTGATTTACCTTATCAAGACGTAGCGTTTCCTTTCCTTGCTCAAGGTCTCGCACAAAACGCAATCCCACTCCCGACTTCAACGAGAGTTCTTCTTGCGTCAGATTATATTGCTTTCGCAACATTTTGACCGTAGTAGAAAGATTATTCATAGCATTCAATGTTTAAAATCCAAGATTTTACAATAAAGGCTGCACCTCGGAATAAATCAAACTTGTTTGATTCTTCATTCGGTTTGCACTTTATTTATACCTTCTCGGGTACAAAGATAACATAAATACCCAACATTATACCAGAATGGGTATAATTTATTGTTTTATCTACATAAATATATCAGATAAGGTATAATTTGCAGAGATTTTGAGTTATAAATTATGAAGGCTAAGACAAGCACAATATAAAGGCTCTACACTTTTTCAAGCGAATAAATCGGATTCGCCACACTTTTCCCAACGAATCACCTCCATTACACAACATTGTTTCAAGCGAATCACGCAACTTTATCTCCGTATTCATATAACCTAATAGAGGAAAGAAAAGAGATAGCTTTCCAAGCAAAATACTTTTATTTTATCCTATAAAGTTCTCCTTTATCGTTGAGTTTAAAATTAAATTCTCTAACTGGTGGTATTCCTTCAGCGGTATTAGCGAATATTTTTAACAATGGTTCTTTTGAATCTGAAGCTAAAGTCGCAATATAAAAATCTTTTATATGAGGCTCATTTTTTATGCTTTCCAAAGCCTCTATAAACTTATCTTTATACAATAAGATTTCTTCTTCACTAACACAACTATTCCGAAGTAATTTATCCACGTCATAATCAATGCAATTTGCAATATATTTGTCCGCATTCGCATATTTATCTTCAATTTTTAATGGAACAAACTTGTATGTTTTGTCAATCAATTCCATTTTATAATATGACAGTCCTCTACCTTTCATAGTATCCATTATGTGGTCAATCTGTTCTTTTTGCATTCTATATCCAAAATAAATCCCAGTAATTGCCCTATAATCAATATCAAACAAACCTTTTCCTTCAACAATTAAACGATGCTCTTCCTCATGCTTCCACGCAAGCGATTTTGTCCCCAGAAAAGTCTTTAAAGTCTGAATAATGTCTTTACTATGAAGTATAGTTAAATCCGCGATAGGAACATTTTGAGAATAATCAACATCAAAATCAAAAATAGCTTGAAAATTCTCATTGTAATTTAGAGACTCTTTGAGTATATCAATGTCATATTCTATGGCGAATCCTGTATGCCCACCACCATAATAAGCCCACAATAATTCATTAGTCACATTGTTACTTAGGGAATAAATCCCTATTTGGGCAAATTTTTCGAGCAATTCTTGATACTGCTTTTTAACATCTCCAGAAAACTGCTTAAACGCTTCAATCAATGAAATTATTTTATAGTCATTACAAAAGCCTTCTGTTGGATCATTTAATTCACTTTTTGTCGGAAGATAGATTTGATTATTTACAAGAGTGTTTACATCTCTATCAAATATTGATTTCCCATCTTTATCAAAGACTCCTATGCCACCTCTGTATTTATAACAATTTCTCATATTTATATTGCCAATTTTCGAATAATATCGGCCTCATTTTAATACCTACAATCAAACAAAATACGCTCCTATATATTTCTCCATTTTTTCAAAGACTTCAATCACTTCTTTCTCATTCAATCCAACTTTTACAGCCACTGCAAATAAATCCTCCTTTGTTGGTTCGATACTATCGTTAATTGAAGTAGTATGGAATCCATTTATACCATCACTTGGCAAAAGGTCGTATGCAGGAGCAAAATGCCAATCGCCATCACGATAGATAAAAGCAAAATTCTTTGCGTGGTCATCTTTGTTATCAATCAAGTAGTTGAATACCATAAGACGATACACTTTCCACATTTCCGCCACGCTATGTGTCAGAGTTGCGCATACTTGAAATATGTGAGTGTAGTCTATGCTTGGCAAACGATAGTCTGCCCCGATAAGTCCGGCAATGCTTACAACGTGTAATTTACCGTTTGAGGTACGGTCAAAACGCTCTACTCCGAAATATTGTTCCTCAAACAGTCGGGTTTCTGGCATTTCAATTCCGCATTTCTTTGCAAGAAGCGAATAATTGTACTCATCAACACCGATACGTTTTGAATCTCTCTTCGCACGAAACTTTACCAACCATTCTTTATCTTCAAAGCGAGTGAAAATTTTCGGTCTGGCACCACCTGGAGAACCACCTCTATATTGAAATTCCTCGATTCCCTCACCAGTGTAATCTTCACTATCAAGAATCTGTTCAGCGTTCAATGCCAACTTCTCGAAATCCGCATACTCTTGTTTCGATACAACACTCTTGTCAGGACGAAACTCCAACGCACCACGACCTGTCGAACCAACTAACGCCAGACGATCAAGCAATGATAATGTACGTGGATTGATTCCCTTCTGATGCAAATACCTATCAAGGATCAGCAGCCCCCAACCATCTGGTAGACAATCGTCAAAAGCACCGAATCCTCCCTCGAATGGACGGGGCTTTGCAACAAAGACACCGCTGCGCAATGGTAATTCAAATGGAGATATGGAGAAGCCTGTATTGAGCCATTCAGCCGAATACTCAAATGCACATAATCCCTCTTTGGTCAAAGCCAAACGACCGACCACACGACTATCGTAAATAACTTCTATCTGTTTTATATTATTCATATTACTATAATATTAACACATTATTATTTATATACTCTATAAAATTGGAGGGGATTAATCCCATGCAATTGTTAGCTGGTACGTTTCTGGCTGTGCTTCCAAAGATTTCTTTCCATCTTTTGAACTAAAAGGAGATTCAATAATTGATACTTTCCCATCATGATATATCGCAAGATCATAATTTTCACGATTATCCAAAGCAAATTGATACTCCAAACAAGACATAAAAAAGGTAGTTCCATTTTTAACTTCAAGATACCTCATGTCTGTTTTCGAAGTTCCTTTCTTTCTATATGTTATATCGTAATGTAAATTATCATCACCACTTTCTTTATTAAGTATTTTCGAACAACCATAAACATCCTCATATTGTTCAGAAGATTTCATTGCCTCAAATGTTTTTATTTCAGCATTCTTTCCTGCCTGATATTTTGACCTGTCAGACTTATATCCATTTTGAAATTTACCCTTATTAGTATTCTTCATATCGGACTTTAAATCACGCAACACGCTATGGCATCTGGCAATCTCTATCACAACCTTATTTGTGTCATCATCTAGATCTCCTTTCTTGCGAAGGATTGAATCCGCATCATCATATTTTTTCATTTGTAATCTAAACAAATCTTCCAATCCTTTGAATTTCGCAATAAGGGCATCTATTTGATTAAGGCTTCCTTCTGACATATGAAATTCATCAAGAATCTTTTCATATTCTGGCAAAATTGCAGTAGGGATATCGGTCACCTCATCATCGCAATCATCAAGAGAAAAATTAAACTTTCTTTGAACCAGTTCATACATAATCTTTTCAAGATCATCATTACCAATCAGTTCCTGTTTTATTTCGTTTACTTTACCTTCAAAAAACGGCTCATTGAAAGACAGGCATTTATCCCGATAATCTTCTATATAAGATAATGCATCTTGCCTATTCCCAGATATCATATTTGAAGTCTTATTATATAAATAGTTTTTATATTTCCCAAAATATTTTTTCTGTACTGCTATAAAAAATTCCTGATAAAAATCTTTAAGGCCATCATCTCCTAATATTGAGCAATCGTCCACTTTCATACTAAGTAGCAGCTTGTACTTTTCATAGGGACCAAGAATTTCAATGCCTGTATACATCTCCGGTAAATCAAGGTGTGGATATATACCACAGATGAATTCTCTTGCATCGGTAATATGCTCTGCCAATTGCGATAAGTCAATTTTTATGCTTTGAGAATCAGAATATGACTTCCAGAAAGTTTGCTCATATTCACTAAGTCCTAAGCTTTTAAGTGTCAAACTCCAGACTTCCGGTGCGATGTCCTTTTTAGTGATGTACTCTATATAATGAATATCGTGAGTAATAATATTTCTAAAATAGTTAGCCATAGCATTGCTTGTCACCTTTAAAGCCATGCAAACGGCCTCATTAAGATTCTCGCAAAACACAGGGTCGAAAATAGCATTGGTACAATTATGATGAGATGAACATATATGAAAGTGCATTCCACTATTCTCAAAAGAAGTCAAGATATCGCCTTCTTTCATACAATGCAACTCTTTGTTGAACTTATATTGTGCGGAAGTATAAATGTACAGATTATCGCACAGACCTTTCAATGCACTTACCGACTGACGAATAAACCCCAAATTCTTTATGTCATCACCAATTCTAAACGCAAGGAAATATTTGATTCTATCTGAAAGATATTTTTTCATCTCTTTCAAAAGACCGTCATTATTGACTTGATTGCTGAATGATATATCTACATTCTTAGCCAATTTTACGCCAAATATCTTTGAAACAGAATCCTCTCCCACACGATTGCCAATTTCCAGTTTTGGGAGTGTTGCCAGTATAGCTTGTGGAAGCTGATCATTATCCCAATAATAAACTTCTCCAACTGGCTTCCACTCCAGCCGTCCTTTTTCTCTTGCCCATACATGCGTAAGGCACTTCTCTCTAATTTTATTAAACACCGATTCATCTTCATTTTTATTCCTAATAGCCTCCCTTAATTCTTTATATCGTTTCTGAACACCAGAAGAATCTACCTTTTGAGATAAAAGTTCATATAATTGTTCCGTGGAAAAGCTACCAATGTTTGTCTGTGCTCCCAATGTGACAAGAAGTGGATTAATTTGGGTTATTCTGTCAATAGACAGTTCTTTTTCCAAGTAATTGTAATCTATGCCACATCCAAAATTTGTGGATTGAATCACAGAATACTGGAGTGGCAAGAATTGAGCAGAGGATTTTAACGAATATGCAGAAAAACTACAACGAACAGTCTCCGATTTTTTGGAACGGAAAAAGAGGCTGATACTCTTGTCCATTATATCTGACAATACCCTTTCATCTTTCAAAATGAGTCCAAGTGCTTCAGACAAACTAAACATTGATAGATATTCGGCATCAGGCACATAAGAATAATTGTATTCTTTCGATGTTTTGTTATATTGGTCAAAATTATCACAGTAGTAATTACCTATCTGAGATTTATTATTATCGTTTCTTACGTCATTCAAATATTCCAAATTTCGACCAAAATAAACGTGGCGAGACGGAACTCGTTGTGATACACCAAGAATTTTATATAAGAAGTGTGATGCTTCTTCTTCTGTTTTAGCACTTAAAATATCTTTCCATTCAGACAAAGAATATAACAACAACCATTTGCCATTTATTTTTTCAAACAACTCACGAGAGAATGTTGGTTCGTCAAGGAGTAAAGAACAAGAATTCGTCCGTTCTCCTAAGCGATTTAGCAAATGTAAATCCGAAGTGAAAGCCGTTGCGTCCTTTGTCGGATTGTCAAATTCCCACTTCATCACTTCACACATGCCTTCACAATCCATATCTTTAGCAGACCATAACTCTATTTTTTTACGAATAGCGGAATGATCCCCATTTATTACCGAAGTTACTTTTTGTAACCTTTCCGTCACTTGACGAATCTGTAAGTTCCATTTTTCCTGAAGTTGATTGATAAGTTTAGAATCAACGGACTTAATAGATAAGCATTTGGGCAGGATAGTATTTCCCGACATACTAAGCACATATGCTGGATTGTCTTTATCTCCATCTATAATCTCACCATTTGCATCGATAAGAATACTCATATTTTTGCTATTAGAACCACAATCCACAATAGCATCAATAAAGTCAACTCTATCTTCAAGAAGTAGTTTTTTGTTTGCTATGACTTGTATATCATCAACAATGCCGTCCAACCAAACATTAATCTTCTCTAAAACATAATCGGACAAATATCTACTAGACGAAAATATACCCTGATCAATAGGAAGCAGATGATTCTTCAACGAAGTCTCTTGATATATTTCCGGCTTTGCCCCTAAAAGCCAACTGGCTAATTTATCACCAAGCCTAATCGTGGAATCAATAGAAGAAAATGTTGAGTTTATCCGAGGTAGAATCTCTGCACTTCCCAGATTCGATTTGATTGATTCAGCTAATGTAGATAACATCGCTGTACTTATATCGGCACATGCAAAATTCAAAATACTAAAAGGCCCCCAGTTATTACCTTTCAGTAAATTATGATTGACCAAATTCTCGGATAACTTCACAGCAACTTCTCCAAGTTTCTTTAATACAGTTTTATTTTGTTCCGAATTGACCAAATGATTTCTGGAGGCGTTTAATTCAAATGTGCCATGATAAATCGCAGGAACAGTTAATCGAACTTGAGTCGGAAAATATGAATACATATAATGCTCATTATTAAAATCTGCCATTGGATAAGCCACTCCTACCTCGAATGATCTATCATCGGACTGATATTTGCTTACTGCAAAACATATATTGTTGCCATTATCACTGATTGTAATCTTCTCAAGACCTTCATCAATAACCTCTGTTCTGTTTCTTTTAATAACTCGTTTTTTACCCTTGTTGTCAATATCAATACGTTCAATACTCCTTAGAAACAATAAAACCGAGCAAGGAAGAGAAGACAATTTAGAATCAATATCAGAAACTACAGATTGGTCTTTACAAAGAATCTCTACATCAGTGGTACAAGTTCCATTGATGTCAAAACAATCTTGTTTTGTGATGTTGTCACAATTTATTTCGGGAATGGACAATATTGGTAATGGCAAATTATTTGGACGTTCTCTTTCAAAATCGTTTATATCCTTCTGTGTTAGTGCTCCATCCTTAAGTCCTCTATCTTTTATCGTTTTCCACTCTCGTTTGGCTATATCTTCACTAAATGAACATTGAACTCCATTGGAATGAATAATTATCTTGTCACTCCAATTAAGTAAAGAACGAAAACCAAGCCCCTTATTTCCAATAGGTCGTACAGCCGCATTCTGGTACGACTCTTTTGTTTTTGTTGAAAGGAATGAGCGCATTATTGATAACAGACCTCCTTCAGTAAAAGGCCTGTCTCCCCAGTTCTTTATATGAAAATGATTGTCATCGGTTAAAACCAATTCGACTTTAGGAGAACCTTCATCATCCGCATTCTGAATCATTTCATACAATTCACGCCCAGAATATTCCTGTTTCATATCCAGTTCAATCTTTTTGTCTTGACGAATGCGTGAACTATTAAATGACAATTGAGAAAGATATTCTCTTTTATTAATCATTAGACAATCACTTTCTTTGGTTATAAAATTCCTATTCATTCTTCTTCCCTCTTTTACGTGTAACACTTTGCTCATTCAATACATCATCAAGAGTCTGATACTGCTTTTGCGCAAAAAGAGCATCAAAGTCAGTAAGTGCATTCAAGGCGAATCCGACTTGAAGCAAACCTTTCAAAGAAATTTCCCCAGTCTGCTCAAATCTGCGATAAGTGGCGAACTTGACTCCTGCCCTTGCTGCCAATCCTTCTTGAGTTAAGTCCAATTCAAGCCTCCGGGCCTTGACTCTTGCTGCAATCTGCAAAGCAATATCACTAGGGCTTGAAATAGTAAAAGTTACTATATTATTCATAGTTGTCATATTTACCAATCAATAAACAAAATATTATTCAATACAAAAATACAATTTATTCTTGAACATACCGCCAAATTCAGAGTTTATTTGTTCTTCAAAATGAAAACCAACTTTACTTTATCTCCGTATTCATATATACGTGCATTAAAGTAAAGCTAAAAGAGGGAGAAAAAGAGATGGCTTCGCCAAAGCCGGGCTGAACCATATCTGCCGACTTTCTTTTTGGGCTGCAAAAGAATCACAGAAACTAGGCCCGAAAGCAAAGCAAGATTCTCCCCTTATCAAGCAACAAAAGCCAATCCGAAAATTCGTGAACCCATCTCTGATATTGCAGTCCGAATCGGCGAAATTATCCCCGATATGCCTTATCTTTGCGAAGCGGAGGTTTTGGAGCGAAAGAGAGCGATTTTCTCCATTTCCCCTCTGTTTTGAGACAGATGACGAAGAAAAGTGTTAAATCTTTGATTTTTGACGAAAAAACAAGTAAATTTTTGAGCAGTCTATCTTTTAAGTTATAAACTATTGATAATCAATTGGCATAATATGCTGCATCGGCAAGTGATGGCTTGGAAACAGCCATCACCAACTATAATTATTTGTAAATTAATCAAAGAGGATAAACTAAGAGCACTCCAAATCAGTGGAAGAATGACTTTGGTGAGGTGTGCCGATATTGAATTAATGCTCAAAAGCAAATCTTACGAGCGACAGGTTGAGAAAAAAGACTTTGACCTGACCGAATTACACACCGGAAGAAATTCAAGAGATGTACGGGCATGGCGCGTGTCGCCATCCGTTTGTAGGTGTATTGGAACAATATCCCATCCAGGAAAGAACGCGGACAGATTTTTATTCCAAACTCCATTTCGATCTGTCCAAAACATTGGAACAGGAAAGCAAGGCTGAATACTACACCGTCAAGGATGCAATGAAAAAATTCAAACTCCCTCGTGAATCGGTTTATGGCTCTTTTGCTGCTATTTAGTGGGAATAAAAAAGGCTATCTTCCCAGACAGCCAATCTTTTGTTAACCTTAAATCTAATACTATGAAAAACACGATGCAAAGATACATACTTTTGAGGTAGTTCCAAATTTTGGAAATGAAAGAATGCATTTTATAACATGGTTTAGTAAATAAGCTAATTCCTTAACAAATAACAGACCAGAAGAGGGATAGGGCTGATTGTTTTTTGTTTATTGGAAAATTTAAGGAAGAGGGGAGTAGCAATAATTTGTTGTATTATTCTTTATTCGATTATTTCCATTATCTTTGCATTCCGAAAATGTTTGCCAATATGGAGTTATTAAAGCATGATGGATATTATAAGCAGATTGTTTTCTGATAAAAAATAGATTAGAATATATGTTATCTCATGGAATTTATTCAGTGATTTTATTGATTTTTTCAAATGTCTTTATGACGTTTGCCTGGTATGGTCATTTAAAGATGAGACAAGAGTTCAGTTGGTTTGCAGCCCTTCCGTTGATTGGTGTGATTGCATTTAGCTGGGCAATTGCTTTTTTTGAGTATTGTCTTCAGGTTCCTGCCAATCGTCTTGGTTTTAAAGATAGTGGAGGTCCGTTTGATATTATGCAACTCAAAGTGATTCAAGAAGTTATCACATTGGCTGTATTTACATTATTTTCTGTTTGGGCATTCAAAACAGAGCTAAAATGGAATCACTTAGCGGCTTTTCTTTGTCTGGTGCTTGCCGTTTATTTTGTCTTTAAGAAGTAGTGAATCTTGGTTGATAACTGCTGAATCCTTTTTGATAAACAAAGTATCTTGCTTTGGCAATGAATTTTGTTGGGATATTTTGCTGATTCTGGGAAACAACATGGAATCCTGTCGGGTTGGTACATAACTTTGATAGATTTTCCAACCTTTGGCACGATTACGATTACGTCGGATGGCACGTCCTCGTTTATTTAAAGATTCATACAGGAACTTATCGGCATCCAGCCCTCCTATTAATGGATTATTACTGGGAGTCACTGTTTGGTCCATGCCGGCAGGCAATATCACATAGCCGTTTCGCAAACCGGGAATTAGTTTGATATTGAGTTTCCATGACATTTTCAGGGAGTCTTTTCTGTTATTCAGGAAAATGGGGTCATTAACCGGATCTTCATGCCATGTGGTATAAGGAGTGTAAGGGGTAAGACGCACAAATTTAGGACGTACCCATTTGGTCGTGTCGCCAAAGTTTTTGGGCAAGTCTTTTAGAAACTTCATCCACGGTTTATCTTCGGACATGAGTGGAGTGCCTTTTATATTGTCTTTGTCCGATTTAAAATCGAAATGGATAGACTTTACGGCTTCTGTATTTATTTTTAGTTCTCCATCTTCATTCAATAACTCCTGTAAACGAATTGAGTCTTGTTTGCTCCATTGTGCTTGTGCTGCCAGTACACTGATAGTGCAGAATAATATGCTGATATTTACCCTCCGGGTCATTCGTCTTTTCTTTATTGATTATAATTGATGGCAAAAGTAATCCGGAGTGTGTTTAATGCTAGTTAAATTCGAGTTATTAATTGTTTATAATGTGAATGCTTTAAATTTTATTTGGTTAATAAAAAGATTCATTTGTATTTTATCTCCGAGGAGAATGGTAGGATCCATATTCATGTTATATATTTCTTAACTTGTTTCCAATGTGCCTTTTGGGTGAATGAATAATGGATTATTGGTCCCGTTTTGTCCGTTTGATCTGTTTCCGGTATTCACCGGAGAATAAAAATGAAGGTGTGTCATAATGTACACCCCTTTTCATTTTGCATCCTTTATCTTGGTGATACGCACGGGAATACGTTTGTCAAAGGCTGGCAGATATACTTCGGTGTCCGTACATGGCACGTTCATGATGTGCCGTTCGAAACTATTATAGATGCCAGTGGAGAGGGAGAGGGCCTGCAATTCGGGGCGGTGTTACAGGCGCAGACCGGACTTGTTACGAAAGAACATTTAGAGCTTGCCGTGATGAAGCCGGACTCTTCCATCAGCTTCGCCCTGCGCAACGATGCGGAAGACAAAGAACGGATTTTGCGTGCGTTGAAGCAGGCAAACGGAAACCGAAAGGTTGCCGCCGAACTACTCGGAATAAGACGTACAACGCTGTACGGCAAGCTGGAAGAGTATGGGTTGAGGTATAAATGCTTGGTCCCAATGTTCTTTCACCGATTTTCTCTCATTCTCGTTTTTTTGTATTATCTTTGCCAATAATATAAAACACACACATTAAAGAAGAAAGATGAAAAACGAAAATTCCGGAATGAAACTCAGACTGATAGTCATGAACTTCTTGCAGTTTGCCGTATGGGGGGCTTACCTTACTTCCATGGGAACTTATTTGTTTAATATTGGTTTAGGTGCCAAGATCGGTCTGTTTTATGCCATGCAGGGGATTGTTTCCTTGTTCATGCCGGCTGTGATGGGAATTATTGCCGACAGGTGGGTGCCTGCTCAAAAATTATATGGTTTCTGCCATTTTATGGCTGCCGTGTTTATGGTAGCTGCCGGGTGGTATGGCTGCATGGATGGTGGAGCAGTTGATTTCGGTACTTTATTCACATTTTATTCTTTGAGTGTAGCCTTTTATATGCCCACATTGGCATTGACAAATTCGGTTGCTTATACCGCACTGGATAAAGTAAAACTGGATCCGGTCATCGCTTTTCCTCCGATTCGTATTTTTGGAACGATCGGTTTTATCTGTTCCATGTTGCTGACGGATATCCTGGGATTCCAAAATAACTATATGCAGTTCTTTTCTTGTGCTTGCTTTGGAGTAATACAGGCTGTTTATGCGCTTACTTTGCCTGACTGTCCTGTCAGTCGTGGCGGAGAAAAGAAATCGTTGGTGGATGCTATGGGATTGCGGGCGTTTACACTGTTCAAACAGAAAAAAATGGCTATTTTCTTTATATTCTCTATGTTGCTGGGGGTTTCTTTACAGATAACCAACGGTTTTGCCAATCCGTTTCTCAGCAGTTTCAAGGGAATGCCCGAGTATGCCGATACGTTTGGAGTGAATCATGCTAACGCATTGATATCTCTGTCACAGGTGTCGGAAACGCTGTGCATTTTATTAATACCTTTTGCCTTGAAGCATTTCGGAATCAAGCGTGTCATGCTGATAGCCATGTTGGCATGGGTACTTCGTTTCGGATTGTTCGGACTGGGTAATCCGGGTCCGGGTGTTTGGATGTTTGTGCTTTCCATGATTGTGTATGGGGTGGCTTTCGACTTCTTCAACATTTCTGGCTCGTTGTTTGTTAACAATGAGACTGATCTATCTATCCGTTCCAGCGCTCAGGGGTTGTTTGTGATTATGACAAATGGTGTGGGTGCTACGGTGGGGACATTGGGGGCTCAGGCGGTGGTAAATCATTTTGTAGATATGAACAGCAGTGCTCCGCAAATGGAGGGATGGAGCATGACATGGTTTGTTTTTGCAGGGTATGCCTTGGTGGTTGCGTTACTGTTTGCGGTCATATTCAAGTATAAGCATGATACCGGGCAAGTTAAATAAATTAGTTGTTTTGTGACCATTCCTGATGCAGACTGGAGTGGTGGAAGGGAAGTTAATATTATGGATGAAATAGAATTGAAGGTACATGATATGTCCTCTACATTGCAGCCGGCGGATGCATACGCACTGGTGTTGGAAGAAGTGAATGGTAACCGTAAGCTGCCTGTTATTATCGGCTCGTTGGAGGCGCAGGCTATTAAGGTGGTAATGATGGAGTATAAGATGCCCAGACCATTGACACACGATCTTTTTCTGACAGTAATAAAAGAATTGGGGGCTGCTTTAAAGAAAGTGCTGATATATAAGGTGAAGGATGGAGTCTATTATTCCTATCTGTTTCTGGAAAGGGAGAGTGAGACGTTTAAAATTGATTCTCGTACTTCCGATGCGATTGCATTGGCTATGCGTTGCGGATGTCCTATTTATACGACTGACGAGATCATGGAAAGTGAGCAGTTGCATGAAGTCGGGAATACGGCATTTTCTGTTAATGTAAATACAGTTGATGTGGTGGTACTGAAAGAAGCGTTGTCAAAGGCTATAGAAGAAGAGAATTACGAGCTGGCATCCCGTTTGCGTGATGAGATAAAACGACGTGAACAAGAAGAGGAGAATAATACCATAGCTTGATATATAATTTGAAAATACAAGAAGAATTATGCATGTTTTTTATACTCCCGATATACTGAATAACCCAGAATTACCGGAAGAGGAAGCGGGACATTGTTTGCGGGTTTTACGCCTTTCCATAGGCGATGAGATAATGTTGACCGATGGAAAAGGTTGTTTTTACAAAGCGGTAATCAGTGCTGCAAGTGGCAAACGTTGCCAGGTGAAGGTAACGGAAACGATCCCGCAGGAAAAAGGATGGAACGGCTGGCTGCATATTGCCATGGCTCCCACTAAAAATATGGATCGTACCGAGTGGTTCACAGAGAAAGCGACTGAAATAGGCTTTGATGAGTTGTCTTTTCTGAATTGCCGTTATTCCGAACGGAAAGTTATCAAGAGTGGACGTATTGAAAAAATTCTGGTATCGGCTGTGAAACAGTCGCTAAAGGCGACTATGCCGGTACTGAATGAAATGACGGACTTTAATAAGTTCGTTTCACAGAATTTTAAGGGGCAGAAGTTCATCGCCCATTGTTATGAAGGGGAAAAACCGTTGCTGAAAGATATATTGTGTTCCGGAGAAGATGCTTTGGTGATGATAGGTCCGGAAGGGGATTTTAGCGAGGAAGAAGTGGCTAAGGCTATAGCGGCAGGTTTTCAGCCTGTCAGTTTGGGGAAATCCCGCCTTCGCACCGAGACGGCTGCTTTGGTAGCCTGTCATACGCTGAATTTATTAAACCAAAAATAAGAATATGAGAAAAGGTATTTGGGGATTTGCACTCGTAGCGATAGTGCTGCTTATGGCTTCTTGTTCATCTAAAAGTGAATATGCCAACGCTATTCCTAAGGATGCGGCAATGGTTATGTCATTCGACTTCAAGACGATGGCGGAGAAGAGCGGCATAAACGGTAAAGGAGGAGAAAAGGTTGTGGCCAAACTGACGGACGCATTAAAAAGCGGTCTGGAGGGTGAAGCTTACAAGACTGCCGAGAAGATTATTCAAAATCCGTCGGAATCCGGTTTGTCTTTTACTGATAAGGTGTATATGTTCATCACTCCCCATTCTAATGCTTTTGCTTTATTGGCGAAAGTGGATGATGAAGGGAAAGTGGAAGATTTGCTGGAGGCTTTGAAGAATGAGCAGATATGTACGGAATTGAAGAGCGAAAGCGGATGTACATGGACGCAGATGGGGACAGCTTTGTGCGCTTTTAATAAGGGGACTTTCTTATTGATGGGCAGTAATAAAGGAGATGCTCTCAGTTTGAAAGGAAGTTTGCTGTCATTGATGCGTCAGGATGCTGAAAACAGCTACGTAAAGACGACAGACTTTGATAAGTTGGCTTCGGCAAAAGGTGAAATCGTTGCAGTGATGAATCTGTCATTCATTCCCAATGATATTACCATGCAGATGCGTATGGGAATGCCTGCCGACTTGAAACTGGAAGATATCAAATATCTGGTTTCCGCCACTTTCGAAAAAGGCAGAATTGTAGTGGACATGGAGACATTGATCGAGAACAAGGATTTGATTGCCATGTATGAAAAGCAGTCGGCCGCTTCCTCATCCATCAAAGGAACCTATTTGGAATATTTCCCTGCCAATACGTTGGTTTGGGCCGGTGGTAATATCAATGGAAAGGGAATTTATGATTTGCTTTGTGAAAATCCTACCATCAGGCAAGCACTGGATAATCCGATGTTGCCAATAGATATTGAAGGTATATTCTCTTCTATTCATGGGGATGTTGCTGTAGGTTATAGCTCTTTGTCTACTAATGACTTGCTGATTTATGCTGATGTGACGAATAAAGACTTTTTGCTGTCCTTCGAAGAACTGCGTCCCTTGTTGGCCATGACCGGTGGACAGATGCAGTTGAACTCTACGGGCAAAGACCAATATGAGTTCCGTATCTATCGCCAGAGCATTTGGTTTGGTGTGAAGAACAATCTGCTTTATATCTCGAACAATGAAAGACTGGCAGATGAGGCAGGCCGCCGTTACGGAGTTTCTTTGCAGAATACTCCTTGGGCCGGAGAGGTGGTGAAGAACCGTTTCTTTATGGCGTTCAATGCAGCGCAGTTGGTGAAGGACGTTCGGGAGAATCCCCGGTTAACCCGTATGCTGGGTAGTGATGCTGCTGTGTTTAATGCTATTCTGGGACCTTGCGACTATGTGGATGCCATGGCTCCCGATTGGAAAAGCGCCCAAATGAATATTGTAATGAAAGATAAAGAGATCAATGTGCTACAGTTGATTGTACGTGGATTAGAGAATTTATGAATACTATAGAACTACAACAGACCCTCCCTGCAGTTTTTGCTGGGAGGGATTCTATTATATCCGATGTCTGGCATCAGTTGCTGACTCTGAAACGCGGAGAAGCTTATTTGGTGGAGGCGGCATCCGGTACTGGAAAATCATCGCTTTGCAGCTATATATACGGATATCGTAACGATTATCAAGGTATTATCTGCTTTGACGGGAAAAACATCCGTAGTCTTTCGGTGCACGACTGGGTGGAGATTCGGAAAAGTTCCATCAGTATGTTGTTTCAGGAATTGCGTTTGTTTACGGAACTGACAGCGTGGGAGAATGTGCAGTTGAAAAATTCGCTGACCGGATTTAAGTCCAAGAAAGAAATCAAGGCTTGGTTTGAACAGTTCGGCATTGCCGATAAATGGAACACACCGGTGGCAAAAATGTCTTTCGGGCAGCAGCAGCGTGTGGCGTTGGTCCGCGCCCTTTGCCAGCCTTTCGATTTTATTTTTCTGGATGAACCCATCAGCCATCTGGATGAGGAAAACGGACGGATTATGTCCCGGATATTGGTGGAGGAGGCGGATAGACAGGGAGCAGGTATCATTGTGACTTCTATCGGCAAGCATTTGGAGTTGAACTACACAAAAACGTTGAAACTATGAGGTTGGTCTGGAAGCTATTACGTCAGCATATCAGTTTCCCGCAATTGGCGGGTTTTTTCTTTGCCAATCTGTGTGGCATGGTCATTGTGTTGCTGAGTGTTCAGTTTTATAAGGATGTGTTGCCTGTCTTTACAGAGGGTGACAGTTTCATGAAGAAAGATTATGTGATAGTCAGCAAGAAGGTGAGCACATTGGGCTCCTTTGTTGGTAAAAGCAAGACTTTTTCCGAACAAGACATTGCTGAAATCAGCGGGCAGCCGTTTACCAAAGGAGTAGGGGCTTTTACCCCTTCCCAATTTAAAGTGTCGGCAGGCATGGGGATGGAGAATGTGGGGTTGCACATGTCCACAGCCATGTTCTTTGAGTCTGTGCCCGATGAGTATGTGGATGTGAACTTGGATAAATGGGAGTTTGATGAAAATGAGCGGGTCGTTCCTATTATCATTCCCCGTAATTATCTGAATCTTTATAATTTCGGTTTTGCACAAAGTCGCAGTCTGCCACAATTGTCGGAAGGAGTGATGGGGATGGTTAATCTGGACATACGTATCACCGGTGCGGGGCGTACAGAAAACTTTAAAGGAAAAATTGCAGGTTTCTCCAATCGTCTGAATACGATCCTTGTTCCGGAAACATTCATGACGTGGGCCAACAATGAGTTTGCTCCGGGGCAGAAAAGCGAACCGTCACGCCTGATTGTGGAAGTGAACAATCCTACGGACGACCGTATTGCCAAGTTCTTTAAAGACAAGGGATATGATACGGAAGATGACAAACTGGATGCGGGAAAGACTACCTGGTTCTTGAAAGTGATTGTAGGAATTGTGCTTTCTGTAGGTTTGCTTATCAGTGTGCTCTCCTTCTATATCTTGATGCTCAGCATTTACTTGTTGCTGCAAAAGAATACGTCCAAGCTGGAGAATTTGTTATTGATAGGTTACAGTCCGGCTAAGGTGGCGCTTCCTTATCAGCTGCTGACATTGCTACTCAATGCCGTGGTCTTGTTTTTATCAGTGGGAATTGTAATTTATGTGCGGGGTAACTATATGGATCTGATAGAAAAGTTATTCCCACAGTTGGAGGAAGGAAATGCAGGACCGGCTTTGGTGGTAGGTCTTTTACTTTTTATAGGTGTATCCTTGTTTAATATGGTAGCGGTACGCCGTAAAGTGGCATCTATATGGATGCATAAAGGTTGATAGTAGTTGATATGGTATCTCAGACAGAATTTACACTTCGTCCCCGTACCAGGGGATTTCACCTGATTACTGATGAAGTGGTGCGCAATTTGCCGCCACTTCCTCAAACAGGCTTGCTTTATTTGTTCATCAAACATACCAGTGCGGCATTAAGTATCAATGAAAACGCTGATCCGGATGTCCGTACGGATATGGAATCTGTTTTTAATCATCTGGTAAAGGAACGTGAACCCTATTACGAACATACTTTGGAAGGTTGGGATGATATGCCTGCTCATGCAAAGGCGACAATTATAGGGGTCAGCCTCACTATTCCTATTACAGAAGGCCGGTTGAATATGGGAATTTGGCAGGGAATTTATCTTTGTGAATTCCGTAACCATGGAGGTGGCCGCAAGATTGTGCTCACTGTAATGGGGGAATAACGCTTTCCGATGCCCATCCGGACTATTATTTATTAAAAAAATAGATTAATTTCACTTTAATCGGAACTCTTTTTTTACCTTTGTGCCAATTCTTGAAAACGGGTGAATAATCACTTGAAAACAAGAAGGGACATATATAATTAAGAGCGTTTAAAATATTACCTTGTCTTAGAAAATCCCCAATTTTCAAAGCTGCGCAAGTGTAATACAACAAGCGCTCACGTCTTGTGTCTATACTCCTTAACAGGATTAGTATATTCATAAAGGCGTGGGACACTGTTGTTATTATTTGTGCAGCTGGTATGGGGATACCTCTAAGGCAGATAAAATATGAAGCAGGTCCCACGTCTCTTTTTTATGTCTGTGCCATAAAAATGAACGGATAAAACTAGTCTGAGCGATGAAAGTTATTGCATGGAATTCACAGGATAAGTGTGTGGCTGATTATCATAAATTGATAAGAGGCTGTGATGTCTTGTGCCTGTTGGATTGCGGGCAATGGGTGGTTCCGGCGCACGCGCTTCAGATACAGAATGGCCTGTTTCATTGGAAGAATGAGCATGAAGGTTTTTCCTATGATATATTTTATTGCTTGGAGAAAGTGGCGTTTATATGCCGGGGTGGTTTGTATAGCGGAGAATCTGTCCTATATAGCATTCATTCCAGCATAGGGCCTTTGATAGGCATTCGTTTGCAGGATGATTTCTGGTTGTTTGCCAACCATGAGCCTAATTGGATCAATGCCTGTCATATAGGTGAGTTTTATTTGCGTGAAATCTCAGGTCGTTTCAGAAAGGCGGCGTTTATAGTCGATTTTAAAGAGAAGTCTTATTCCTGGGCACAGGAAACGGTAGGTAAGTTGTATTGTATCTCCCCACCCGAAGGATATCGTCCGCATACCATCAATTGTTTGTTTGCCATTCATATAGCCTGTACGGATTTATGCTTGTTGGAAGGCTATAGTGAGGCTTCCAATCAGCCTACCTTCTTTAAATTGGAAATTTAATTCGTTACGGATTATAATTTTTCGTTTTTTTCTTTGATAATAAAAGAATTTTAGTAATTTTGGAATATAATCCTTATCCCTTTATAATAAGGACTTTGGGAAGATTACCAGATTTTGAGGTAACGAATTGCCAACCGTTCTTGTTGCTGTATTCTGCTTTGATATGCTTTATTGGCATCTCGTATGTGCCACAAAGGTAATACATTTCTTTCAATAACACATTAAATCCTCAACATGATTTCCTTAACTTCTCTGGTTATATCCAAAATCGTTTATCGGTCCGTTTCATGGGCGAAGATACAATCCGTTTCTGTTTACAATTTCAACAACTTGATTTTTTGGCACGACAGTATGGATATGCATATAATAGTCGTAGCCAAACTCGACAAGAAAATTATGCGTCTTACTGGAGAATATCGCCCAACAACATTCACGCAGACATAGACGAAGGAAGTCCGGGCAGTCATTTAGTGAAACTCTTAATCCTCGGCTTATTGTCTTTGCGTTTTCAATCAGGACATGATTCAGCTTATGACTATTGACGGAATCAACAATATCCGTTGAATCACCTTCAATGTAACTTACCGTAAGATATGTGCAGCCTGCCAATCTTGCCAATTCAATAGCCGTAGCAATATATTTTGTCTCGATTTTGATATACTCTTCTTCTGTAAGGATGCCATCAGCAAACGATTTGCCAATATCGAAGATTGAAGTCCATTCATTCCGAATATAGCATCTTTCGGAATTATAGAACTGCGGACGATATTTTGAGATAGAGTAATCCCTGTCGGTATCACCGATAATCATATCCAACCATCTCAGATGCCCATTAACCTGCTTGATTGAAAAATCGCTATATAGCCCATGCCTTCTTATAGACTTATGAGTTTGGAACAAATCTCGTGCCTCAAGATTATTACCTTCTTGCTGATAAATGGCGGCTCTCATATACCTACTGTCATTCAAAAGAGATTCAGCCCATCTTTTTCCCTCACCATGCTCATAATAAGCAAGAAAAGCAACATTACAGGCTATGATTGAATCAAACATTTCAGCCGCTTCATCCAGCTTGTCTTTTGCGGTTAAAGCACAGCCATAAATATATCTTACCCAATAATCATCAGGGGCTAATTTATATGCTTCATGCGCATAAGTAAGTGCTTCATCATATTTCCTTAACTGATAACAGGCATTTGACAGTTCGGCCATAAAATAATACTCTTCGGGGTAATTCGATAGCAATTTCAGAAGAAAAGACCGCAAGTGACTGAAATCACCAGCCCGCTTCAACCGATTGATCCTAGATTGGATTTCTATCTTATTGCGGCTCATTATCGGTAGTTTTCAAGTTCAACAGATAAATCTTTTACAAAAGTATCAAGATCTACAATCTTCCCGGAGTCATCATCCGATACAGGGAAAACAGCGATTGAAAAGTTGTTACCGTAAATAATGTCAATCACTTCATTTTCAAATTTATTCAAATCTATTGAAACGACGTCATATCCTACTGCTTTTCCACCTAGATATATCTCCACATATTCCTTGAAAGGCCATATAGGAAACATTTGATATCCGTTATTGGCAATCAGACAATAACTGCCATCACTTGAGAAAATAGTCCACAAGCAGTCTGCGTCCGCAATCCGCTTGATGGAATATTTGTAACGCACTTCCGCAGATTTGTTAAGTAGTGCAGATATTTCTTTATTGGTCAGTTTCATTGTCTTTGATGTTATTTCTACGGCCATTGCTTTTCCACTTATCTCCTTTTTGAGAATTTTCCCACCAACGGACTTTTTCGTCCGGGTTGAACGATTCCGATTGCCATTGTTCCCATTCGGGACTATTGTATTTTGGATTGACACGCATCTCTCCATCGCCAATATCAAAATCAAAGGTATATGGCAGGCGGTAATCTCCCCAAATACATTTCTTTTCTGCTTTGGTCTTGTAGCTTTGCCATGTGCCAACATAATTGCGGTTATTGTAACCGTCACCTCCTCCCAAGTCAATATCAAAACAGACCTTTTTGTTGGCTTTGTCTATATGGCAGTACACGCCATACGTACCTTTGAAAAATCCCGTACCATATTGTGTCTCATCTTCTTTGAACAGATAGTTACACACCATAACATAATAATCTGGACTACCCGGGTCGTCTGCCCGTTCCCATATATTGTATATATGTTCAATATGTATTTCTCCCGTAAAGTCACATACATTCTTTTTGACTTTTGATTTGCCCTTTACTTTGAATGTAAGAGAGTCTGTGCGTTCGACTTCCGGATTGATGAACATTTCTATACGGGCATATTTTTCACCAAGTACTCCATCGAATGAAGTTTCCTTGAAGTAGAGAGACTTGCCATTTATATCCTCATAAATGAACAGCTCCGAGTTGAACAACGACCTTTCAAAAACATAACCGCTGTCTAGTAATTCAAGGGTAATATCCTCAAACTTTTCGGAACTGTCCGGCATAAGCCATTTTCTATATTCGGAACTGAAATCAATTCGGTTGCTATCGGCATATTCGCTCAACTCTGGATAATAAAATGGATTGTATTTTTTGTTTTGGGCGAATACTACAGGAAAACATGATAGCATTAAACCTGCCATCAACATAATTGTGCTTGTTATTTTCTTCCACTTTTTCATTCGTTTCTTGTATTATTCTAACGCCTACAAAATTACAGCATTTTCCGCAGAAAACCTTGTACTGCCACACACAAAGTGCTTAACCTGAATGAAAAAGAAACCATGTGGCTACAATTTCATTCCCCTATCTTTCCTTGGAGGCGATATAGGTCGGTGTATTCTTTGTTGCAACTTCTCAAACTGCTCCTTGAACCATTCCCCGATAGGCCGCAAGTCTATCGTAAGGATAAGCCTACCATTGTCAGAGAACACTTTGGCTTTGACATCCTTTGCCATGAATTTCCGCCTATGTTCTTCCGAATACAGTTCACCGCTGTAATCAACAGGTTTGCCTGTCAGCAATGTTGCAGTCTGTTCTTGACTGAAACCTACGGCAAGGCATACCCTTTCGAGATTGAGCATACCCTTTATTTGCGGAAACCATTTCACGGTCTTGTTCAACAATACCGTAAGCCGTGAAATCTCACGTTTAAGACTTGTTTCTGTCTGTCCCAATTCATTGATATGTTTCTGCTTCATATCCAACAATTGACGGCTGTGGTCTGCCTGCATGGTCTGTATTTGACTTTGCAGTGTTTCGATGGTTTCCTCGTGGGTGGCGACCACTTGATGCAGTGTAGTGTTCTCCCTCTCTAATGTCTTGACCTTGTTACTCCCGAAAAGAGAACCGACACTTTCCGCTATGTTGGTGGCGGCTGTTGTGGCAGCCTCTTTCAGTTTTTCGGTCTGTACCTCTCTCTTTACTTGCCTGAGTTCCTCCTGTGCCGTTTCCTTGCGGTCTTGGAGTTGTGCTATATCGGTCTGTAATTGCTCCGTCTGCTGCATCAAATCACGGTAATACTTCCGTGTGGAGATATGCTTCGCTTCCGAGCCATCAACGCCACGCTGCAACCCATAACCGCTCATAGCTTGGGCGTAGGTGTCCTGATAAGATTTGAGCTTGGCTCGTGTCATAATATCATCGGCACAAAGTCGGGCTGTCTCGGTCGGTTTCTTGCGGTATCGCTTCCTAACCTGTTCCTCTTTCTTCTTGCACTTGCGCTCTCCCCTGACGATCGGTACAAGGGTGGCGTGTATGTGCGGTGTCTGCTCGTCCATGTGCAGGACTGCCGACACGATATTCTCCCTGCCGAATGTGTCGGCAAGGTATTTCAGGTTGTCGCTGCACCACTCATCAAGTCTGTCCTCGTTGGCGATGTGTTCCATATCCTCGTGCGTTCCCGTAAGTAGGACACGGATTGCCCTTACTTGGTTGTTGCCGATTTTGCGTGTCAATCCTGCAGTGTCCAATCGGTGCTGTATGGCTTGTGTCCTGCTTTCCACACCATCAGGAAACCTTATCAGTTCCCGATTGAGGTGCGTCCTGCTCTCATCAGCATTCTTCGGTTTGATGGTGCGCTCGATATGCGCTGACATGGCGGCATCCGTTCCGCTTGTCTTTTCCATGTGTAATACTACATAACCCATGTATAATCCTTTCTTTTTAACTTGTGAAACAATGGTTGATGGTTTACTTCCATACGGCTTCTGCCGTTGGCTGGGGAGTGTCCAGAGAGGTGCAACCTCTTTGGCTTATTGGGGGATTTTCAGCGTTGCTTGCAATGCGGCTCGGAAAATTCCCTAATAAGCTATGGTATTTTCCGTTAGCAAATATCCGTGTCGCTACAAGCATCCTCTTCCTACATTTTCATCCCTCGCTTTTTCGGTGGCTGTATCATCCGCCTTGCGGATTGGACTTGCCTCTCCTGTTTTATCGGTTCTGCCGATTGGAACAAGGTCTTACCGCATAGGTAGTCATTCAAATCCTTGTACTCACGATAGTATAGCGACTTGTCAAGTAGCCGTTCTCCGAACTTCGCTTTCAAGGTCTCGCAAGCGTTCCGTCCTGCCGTGTCGTTGTCAAGGTAACTGCCAAACTGTGTATAGTTTGCCAATAGGCTTTCCACCTTTGCGAGATTGGAAACGGAGTTCAATATGATATAATCCTGCGTTGTCAATCGTGGATATTGTGGATTGTTCTTCACTCTGATGGTAAGGAACGAGAGGTAATCCATAAAGCCCTCGAATAGATAGCACACGTTTCTCGGTTCGCCATGTTGTCTGATATGAGTGATGTCCTTCGGGGCGATGCAGCCCTTGAAGAAACGGTTGCGCACCTCATAGCCTCCTGCCACATTCGGGAACCCGATGGCGAAATAGGGCTTGCCGTTATGGATGAAGTGCAGTTCCTTGCATTCCGTCTGCGCCAGTGCGGTGTTTATCCCACGTTCCTGCAAGTAGCGGAGCAATGCAGGGTGCGTGAGTTCGCCCACTTTCAAATGTTGGAAACTCGGTTCGGATGCTTGCTGGCGAAAAGAGAAAGACACGGGACGGACGTGCGGTGCTTGTTCCGCTATCTTACCAAGCAGGTAAGGCACATAGTCCGAACCGTAAAGCTCCTGCGCCAAAGCGATGATGTTGCCTCCCTTACCTGTTCCGAAGTCGTACCATTGGTTGAGTTCGGTGTTCACCTTGAACGATGCTTCCGCTTCCTCCCTGAACGGTGATTTGTACCAAAGGCTTTTCCCCTGCTGCTTGACGGGGCTGTAGCCCAGACTTTGCAGATAGTCTGCGATATGTATCTTCTTTGCTTCCTGTGTAGTCATAATCTTCCTATGGTTTTAATGGTGAATGAAAATCGTTGATTCGTTGAATGGTATATGTAATATGTTTATATACATACAAATAGATGCTCAACATCCGCTCAACAAACCACTCACCAAAAGAGAAACCGACAATAGGTCGTGGCTTTATGCTCAACTTCTCTTTTGGTCTGTTGAGATTTTGTTGAGAGTATATATTGCTTATTATCAGTATGATTATATCCTTATTCAACAATTCAACAAAAAGATAATGGAATTACAGCGTTTCGAGTTGCTGCCTTGTGACGGTATAGAAGCGTCCCACTCTCTTTATCGGTTCATACCGACACTCCCGATTGTAGTTAAGCTGATAAGTGGTATATGTCAGCCCGTTCGGTGCAGGCGTGAGCTTCCAACACTCCTGCAATACCTTTCTTACTTGGTGCTTCTCCGCTTTGACATACGAGTTTGCCAACAATGTGAGAATGTCATTGCAGCAAAAAGAGAAAGTGTCAATACCCATACTTGCCATGATGTCAAGTATAAGTTCGCACATCTCAATCTCCAATCGGTTGCGGTTGCTGCGGATAATCTTCTGCAAGGCTTCGGTATGCAGTAGTGACGGGGCAAACCACATACGACTCTCTTTCTCGGTGGATAGCTGCCTGTGTTGCAAATGGTAGAGGAAAGCAGGTATTTCCGTTTTCAGCTTTTGCAGGAAGTCGGTATCATCCGATTGCAAGCGGTCTATCTTCCGCACCCAATAACGTGTTTCCCCTGCATCTATGATGACAGGCAGGTACTCGTTATTGGAACACAGCACAAACTTGGCGAAGAAACTGATTTCATCACGGTCTTTTCCTTTAGCTTCCACTTTGTAGGATAATGTGGTACTCAGGTTCTTTAACCGCTCGCTGTCCTCCCTGCGGCTAAGCAACACTTCATCCACCACGATAAGTAGCTTACCTGCCCAATCGGAATTGAATTGGCTGCGGAAGTCCTCGTTGGTGTTGAATGTCACGTTGTTCTGAAACAGGGCTTTCAGAAAGTTCAGAAACGTGCTTTTGCCTGTGTTGCGTTCTTCCGACACCAACAGCAGGATAGGCAACTTTTGAATGGGGCGCAGGTATAGCAGTTGCAGGTAGTCCATCCCAAACTCGTATTGCTCTCCGAAGATGTGCTCTACCAATGAACGGATAGAGGGAAAGTCACCCTCCATCGGCTTGTGGTCTATTGATTCATAGAGGTTCAGGAACTTTTCCACTATCGGACGGTAATTCACATGGTCGGGAACCGTGCAGAAACCGTCATACTTCGGCACGGTGGCGAGATAGTGCTTGCCATAGTCCTGCCGTAATGTCTCGTTGTTCCACACGATGCGTTTCTTCACATAGCCGCCGTTCAGTCGGGGCTGGTTCACTAACTTGTAGAGGGTCGTACCCACCCGGATAAACTCCTCCTTGCTGATGTCTGATTTACTCATTGTTCATACGCTTAAATGGTTGATAAATAATCGTATGCAAAGTTAGAGTGAGCCGCTTAAAACCTTGATACGCAAATCACAGCAGAACGGTGCAAAAAACACACGGTATGAAAAACTTGCAGTATATCGGAGACCATAACCATAAGAAATCCCGAAGAAGCACTACACTATGATGGCTGACTCTTCGGGATTGTCGCATTCATGTGAATGAATGGCAATGCGCCTATTCAAACACTTGTATAAATGAATTGTCGGCAATGGGAATACGCATCGATTTCATTACTTCATGTCGTCATATCAATACACTTCATGCTTGATATTTAATTGTTTCCATTCTACCACCCAGCGAAAAGAAGATGCTTGTTTTCTCTTTTCGCAAGTACAACCTTTCAAGTATGGCATTGCGTACCCGTTCCGCTCCGTATGAACGGATGTGGAAAGCGAGAGCGACAACCATTTCAAGGCAGTAAACATCCATGCTACATTTGTCCGACAGATGGATATACCGCTGTACTTCATGCTCTTTCAGTATTCCGCTTTTATAAACGGCTCGGATTGCAGTACGGACGGTAGGAGCGATAACCCCGAACAGACTGACAAGCTCCGCTTCACTCATCCGTATATCCCTGTCAGGTATAATCACAGTACCGTGTTCTGTGATTTCGATTATGTTCCTCTTCATTGTCCTGCCATTGATACATTGTTAAACGATTGGTTCAGCCTGTTGCCGAGCATGGTAAGGTCGTTATCCAATTTCTGTGTTGTGATTTTGGCGTAGATTTGGGTCGTGACTATGTTCGTATGCCCCAAAACACGGCTCACGCTTTCAATCGGCATACCCATACTCAAAGCAAGGGTCGCGAACCCATGTCTTGAGCAATGAAACGAGATGTCCTTTATTATCCCGCACTCTTTCATCACCTTTTTCAGAGGTTTACAAATAGACCAGTAGTTGAGATTGGGGAACACGAGGTTATCCTCCTGACAGTGGCGGTAACGTTCTATTATCTGCAAGGGTATATCCAGCAGTTTCACTTGGAACGGCACTTTTGTCTTATGCCGTTTCGATAATATCCACTTCTCACCGTTTATTTCCACGATGTTGTCATTGGTCAGTTCCTTGATGTCCACGAAAGAGAGGGCGGTGAAACTGGCGAAGACGAAAATATCACGGATATAGGACAGCTTTGTATCCCCGAACTCATGCGTCATCAACGCTTTCAGTTCATCTTCCGTCAGATACTCACGTTCCTTCACATTCGGGCTGATGTGGAATTGGGCAAACGGGTTTCTCGGTATCAGTCCGTTGAAGTGCGCACGCATAACTACACCTTTCAGCCACATACACTTTTCCCATATCGTCCCATTGCGCAGTCCTGCTTCCGTTGAGAGGTAGGCGGCAAACTCCTTGATGAAGTCGGGCGTAATCTCCAGCATGGACATATCAGTCCGTCTGTAGAAAGACTTGATGAACGCTGCCACATGGTTTCTTGCCACTACCCGTGAACGGTAGGTTGCCATTACTCTGTCCTTGCCGACACGCTTCTTGAAAACCTCGTTCTCACGGTCGAACGCTTTTAGCAGTGTCTCGTACTCGCTGCCGATACCCTGATAGGCATTGCGCACCATTTCCGCAGTCACGAACGCTTCACGGTCGGATATGCGCTGATAGTGTTTGATGATTTGCGCCTTGATGTTGTCCAAAGCTAAATTGATGTCCCGTGCTTCCTTGCTCTTGCCTTTGGCTCGGTTGCCCTTGATGTCCCAAAGCGTTTTCGGAACACTCTGCTTGCAACTGAACTGTGCCACAGTCCCGTTGATTGTCACTCGTCCCATGATGGGGACAATACCGTTTCTTTCCTTGCTGCTGTTCACGTAGAACAGCACTTTGAATGTACTTCTTGCCATACTCGTTTTTTGTTTGCAAAGTTATTACTCAACGAGTTAGACCTTGATAAGCAAATCGGCGCAGAACGGCGCAATCAATGCAGGGAGCGTTAAAAATGCGTCCCGCTTCGGGTAACGATTTGAAAACCGTTCTGCTTCATAGAACTGCTTTCCTTTGCGTTTCCCGTTTTTTGCGGTTGGCTTCTTTTGGCACTGTAAACGCTTTAATGATAGCCATTTCAGTGACATTTCAACCTCTTTTCTCGGTTATTCCAAAGATTTAATGTATATTTGCATGTGAACAGTTTCATTTTATAAGGAAATAACGTTATGGGCAGAGAACTTATATTTGACCGGTTTTCGCAGCAAGCTCTTCAGACCTTGCACCGGTATCGTGCCGTTATGTTCAGTCCTACGATGCTCATGTCTTTGGTTGTTTACCAATAATTTTTTTTCATCCTTAATTCTTACACATTAACATGAGTTTACCATGGACAACAGACCGACCATCGCTGAAGTACAGGAGTGGGTACTGAAGCTTTATAACACGTGTGAACAAACCATTACCAGTGAAGAACGTAAAGAGCAGCATAAATATGCCGTAATGGTGCAACGGCCGCAGGACAAAAAGTTTCTGGTGAAGATGCTGGACGAATCTTCTCAAATCCGTGATCGTAAGAAATTGGCAGAGCGCATTAAGAAACTGATAGACCAATATGGCGTACCCGAGTTTCTGAACAAGCGCGACGCTTTCCTCTTCAAGATGTACCAGGCCTTTGGTCATCATTTTGATTTCATTGCCATACCAATCATAAAGAAGCGTCTCCGTATGGATACTTCTAAAGTGATTCTGGATGAGGCGCGTCCTAAATTGACAGACCATCTGGCTGCCCGTTTCAAACAAAAAATTGGTCAGAACGTGAATCTGCTGGGTGAAGTCGTATTGGGTAATGGCGAGGCGGATCATCGCTATTTCCACTATCTGGAAGCTTTGGAGGCTTCCGATATCAATTATATTTCCGTAAAAATATCGGGTATCTATGCACAGACTCATGCGCTGAACTATGAAGAAAGTTTTCCGGAACTGGTGAAACGTATGACTGCCCTTTATCAGAAGGCTATTGATTTTCCCTATGTGGACGAGCATGGAGTGAAACGCTCCAAGTTTGTCAATCTGGATATGGAGGAGTACAAGGATGCACACTTTACGTTGCGTCTGTTCAAGACTGTGCTGAGCAAGCCGGAATTCAAGAACTACTCGGCAGGTATCGTAGTACAGGCTTATTTGCCGGATGCTTATGAATTTCAAACCGAATTGTTGGAGTTTGCCAAAGCGCGTGTGGCGGCGGGCGGTGCTCCTATAAAGATGCGTCTTGTAAAAGGATGTAACCTTGAAATGGAAACGGTTATCTCTTCCCTTCGCGGCTGGCCTAATCCTGTGAGGACATCGAAAACAGAAGTGGACGCCAATTACCTGCATATCCTGGAACGGGCTTTGTTACCCGAAAACGCAAAGGCATTGCATGTGGGGGTCGCTTCTCATAATTTGTTCACTATAGCATACGCTTATTTGCTGAGTCAGAGACTGGAAAGTGCGGAATACATGACTTTTGAAATGCTGGAAGGCATGGCAGACCATGTATGGCGTGCCCAATCCCAATTGGGAAATCATGTGATTCTATATGCGCCGGTAGTAAAAGATGAGCATTTCCTGAATGCGGTATCTTACTTGGTACGACGTATGGATGAAAATACGGCTCCCGATAACTTCCTGACTCATTCATTCAATTTGAAACCCGGCACGGATACCTGGCGTTTCTTGCAGAATCAGTTCGAGGATGCTTATAAAATGAAGGATACCATCACCCATATTCCTACCCGTACACAAAACCGTTTGCATCGTTACACCCCTGTTCCCCCGGCTGATGTGATGAAGAATGAACCGGATACTGATTTTGATTTAGCTCAGAATCAGGAATGGGTACGGAATATTTTTGCAAAATGGAAAAAGTCTCCAACGGACGCACCTGAAATCATTCCTTTGCAGATCGGTACTGAAACGGTGGTTTGTGACAAGCGTCATAAATATATGGACCGTTGTCAGGACGATGAGGTATGCGTATGCGAAATGTCACAGGCAGATACGGAGCAGGTGAAGAAGATTATAGATATAGCCGAAAAAGATCCGGCGGGATGGAGAAAGACCACATTGCAGGAACGGCATAAAATAATGTATGAAGCAGCCAACAGACTGGGTGAGATGCGTGGTGATTTGATAGGCTGTATGTGTGCTGTTACCGGTAAGACCGTGATAGAAGGGGATGTGGAAGTATCGGAAGGGGTGGATTATGCCCGTTTCTATACTACCAGCATGAAGCAGTTTGCAGAGTTGCCTGATGTGGATATAGCTCCGAAAGGAACTGTTCTTGTCATTTCTCCGTGGAACTTCCCCTGTGCCATCCCTATTGGTGGTATCGTGGCCGGCTTGGCGGGTGGAAATACGGTTATTCTGAAACCGGCTACTGTGGCTGCTCCCGTAGCCTGGATGTTTGCCAAAGCATTCTGGGATGCAGGTGTGCCTAAGGAAGCACTGCAAGTCATTATAACAGACCGTGAGGCATTGAAGGTGTTGACCACTGCTCCGGCCATCAAACACATCATTCTGACAGGGGGAACGGACACGGCACAAAATATTGCCCGCACCAATCCCGCTACTCCGCTATCAGCAGAAACCGGTGGCAAGAATGCCATTATCCTGACCGCTTCCGGCGACCGCGACCACGCCATTATGAATGTGGTGGCTTCTGCTTTCAGCAATGCCGGACAGAAATGTTCCGCTTGCTCTTTGTTGCTGGTAGAACGGTCGGTTTATGAAGACAAGAACTTCCAGGAAAAACTGAAGGATGCTGCCACCAGCATGAAGGTGGGGAGTGTATGGAATCCGGGAAATATGGTAGGTCCGATGATTACCAATCAGAATGACAAACTGTTGAAAGCATTGGAGCTGGAAAAAGGAGAATCCTGGTTGGTTCCGCCCCGCTTCCTTGATAAGAACAAATATATATTGGCTCCTACGGTGAAATGGGGGGTACGTCCCGGCAACTATTCATTCAGAACCGAATTGTTCGGCCCGATGCTGAGTGTGGTATGCATTGAGAACCTGCAACAAGGGATCGAGCTGGTGAACAGTTTGGATTATGGCCTGACTTCCGGTTTGCAGAGTTTGGACGAGAGCGAACAGAAATTATGGAAGAATGCTATCATGGCCGGAAATCTATATATCAACCGTGGTATAACGGGAGCTATCGTAAACCGCCAGCCGTTCGGTGGCATGAAATTGTCTGCTTTTGGTGGAGGCGTGAAAGCGGGTGGTCCTAATTATTGCGCATGCTTCCTCAAGATCACCGATAAGCCGGGCAGTACTACTGATTATAAACAGAGCTATGCAAAGGCATACGAACAGGAATTTGCACATGCACGCGATATCAATAACCTGTATGGCGAACAGAATGTATTCCGCTATCTGCCATTGAAGAATATGGTGCTTCGTCTTTTCCCCGGTGATAGTAATGAAGACGCAAAGATGATTGCTCTGGCCGCCAAGACTTGCCATACTCCGTTGACCATTAGTTTTGAACCGGGTGATGACCGTACGGCTGCATTGTCTGCTATCGGGTGTCCTTTGAAAGAGGAGACGTTGGCCGGATTCTTGAAATCAATGAAAGATTATGAACGTATCCGTACTTGCGGAGCAGATATTCCGATGGAAATGTACGAGGAAGCAGCACGTATGGACAAGTATATTGCTACTGCCAAACCGGTGAAGGACGGGCGTGTGGAGCTGATTCATTACATCAAGGAACAAAGCATATCGTTTGAATATCATCGTTATGGCAGTATTCTGGATATACCGCCAGTAGAATAATTGCTTATATTATCGGGCGGATACATTCCGTCCGATAATTTTTCTCAGCGTCTTCCTGTTTTTAGGGAGCGCTTTTTTATGCTGTAAACTAAAAGTGGAAAATATTATCTCATCAACAGGGGCAAGAGTAAAGGCAGATAATCTTTTAAATCAATACGTAATTGTTTCAGAGCTTGTTGGATACGGTAGTCTATGGTTTTAGGTGATACTCCTAAAATTTCTGCTATTTCTTTATAACTCATATTTTTAAAGCGATGCATTACGAAAGCTTCTTTATAGGACTCAGGAAGTGTTTCTACTGCTTCTTGGATACGTATAGTCAGTTCTTCTATAAGATAAAAATTCGTGTCGTCTATTAGGGATTGCATCTCTTCATAGAAATAGTTTTCGGCCCGGCTTTTTACTTCTTGCTGTTTGATACGATTTATGGCACGATGATGGACAATGGAGAATAGATAGCTACTTAAAGAGGATTGGATTACGAGCATTTCCTTATTTTCCCACAGCCAAAGCATAGCGTCTTGTACGCACTCTTCCGCATCTTCTAATTCTATGAATTTATTTCCATAAGCGCATAACATGGGATAGTATTTTTTGAAAAGTACATCAAATGCTTTCTCATCCCCGTTTTTTATGGCCGACAAGAGAGGTATGTCTTCATAGCTATACTCCATCTTCATTAGTTAAAGGTTGATCCGTGTGCAAATATAATCTTTTAAAGCTAAAAAAAACTATTGTTTTTGGGGAATCTGTTCTTTCTGCTGCTTTTTTAGAGAAAATCTTAATAAAAACAGAACTGATCGTATGAGGAAACGAAGAATCAAAATAATGAGATCAATTTGTAACTGGTTCGAGAAGAATGCTTCTGTCCGAACCAGTTACAATATAGTATTTTTTTTGATATATAGATGATGAAATAGAAGTGTTTGATTATTCTCTAATTGTAAAACGTAATACTATCGGTTCATTGACAAGATTCTGAGGCAAGAATACTTTTGTCCTTTCTTTGTCTTTGGTGTATTTTACTTTTTTATTTCCTTGCAGCAGAGTCATTTTGCCGATAGGAGAGTTGCCCTTCCATTCTATTGTTTCGGGAAGTTTCTCTCCTTCCGGTAAAGTATAAATGGCATATAGGGTCTTTCCGTCTTTATCTGATGTGAACCATATATTTCCACTGTGGTAAATCGGAGTCGTACGTGTGTTGTAAATGGCCTTTCCGTTTGTTTTCAACCATCGGCCTACTTCGTGCAGACGTTTTGCCACTTCGTTTTCAATGATTCCGTCCGGTGTAGGTCCTACTCCTAATAATAGGCAACCTCCTTTTGCCGTGACTTCTGCTAAAATGTTGATAACTGTTTGTGGTGATTTAAAAGGAGCGTTAGGTGTCCATCCCCAATCATTACTTAGTGTGATACAACTTTCCCAAGGATAATTAAGTTGCGTTTCAGGAATGCCACGTTCCGGTGTCTGATAATTTTCATTTTTGCCACGGATGCTGCGATCTACAGAGATAAATCCCGGGTGTGTTTTGCGTGCTTGTGCCAGAATTCTGTCTAAATGGATATCCTCCCCCGTAATCCAGCCTCCGTCTAACCACAAGATATCGAAACTGCCATACTCAGACATCAGTTCGTTCAATTGATTTTCGGTGTAGGTCTGGTAGTTCTGCCACCAGTCGGGATGACGTTCTTTTTTGTAATTGATACCTCGTTTTGGAGTCGCAAAATAAGGATTCCAAAACCATTCGCAATGCCAGTCGGGCTTGGAAAAGTAACATCCTATCATGAAGCCTTTTTTGCGGAATGCATCAAATACATGATAAGCCACGTTTTTGCGTGGATTGTTTTTAAAAGCTCCATGTGCAATGGAGAAATCCGTATATCTGGAATCAAAGGTACAGAAACCGTCATGATGTTTGGTAGTGAAAATCATGTATCTGATTCCAGCGTCCTGCATTACATCCGCCCATTGTTCTGGATTGAAGTGAACTGGATTTAATTGATCTTTTAGTCCGAAATACCATTTTTTATATTCATCGTATGGCATTCCGTTTTTGCGTGAGATCCAATCTACATCTTCGGAACAGATAGACCATGATTCAACAATTCCGGGTACGGAGTAGAGCCCCCAATGAAAGAGAACACCGAACTTTTGGTCTTGCCATTTTTCCAGTTTATCCAGTACTTGGCGGTCTTCAGGCCAGACATAACCGTTTTTGTCCGATTGCTGGTGTACGAAACCCTGCACTTGCTGTGAGTAAGCATAAAAACAAAATACAGTGTTGATGAGACACCATCCTAATAGTCTTTTATAGTTTTTCATACTAAAGAATTATATGATTATTATATGAAATAAAATCTTTTCTCCGGCAAAGGTTATAATTAAAAATGAGGAAAAAAAACTTTTGAAAAAAAAGGTGCTCGGATTTAGGAATCACTTCTTTTCATTTGCCATACTATGTATATGCCTTTGGCAAAGAAGGCAGTTCTTGATTATAGAACAGGAAAGGAGGATTGAGGAAGCTTGAACTTTTGACAATATACTATTTTTTTTGTTAAATGGTTATGAATGAGTGATATATGGTGATATTAGAGGGGAGGATTAAAAAATAAATGTATTTTAGTTTAGGAATGTATTTTTCCCGACTGCCATATAAGTAGAAAGACCTAAAAAGATATGCGTATGGATTTTAAAGAAAATAATATAGAATTGTTACTTCCCCGTTATTGCGAGGGTATCGCAACAGAAGAGGAACGTCGGCAGGTAGAAAGTTGGATTCAGGAATCTACAGAGCACCGCAGGATAGTAAGGCAAATGGAGATGCTTTATTTGGCGGCGGACACAGTGCATGTAATGAATAAGGTAAATGCTGAAAAGGCATTAATTAAAATAAAAGGTAAAAGGATTGGTAAAAGGAAAGTAGCTTGGTGGGAGTGGGCACAGCGTGTTGCCGCAGTGCTGTTTCTCCCGCTGCTTGCTGCTTTGCTTGCCCAATATTATGTTGAAAAGGGTGATGTGGTACAGATGCTTGAGGCTAAGACTAATCCGGGGATGACCACCTCTGTTATTTTACCCGACAGTACAGTTGTCTATTTGAATTCAGAATCATCACTGCGGTATCCATCTTCTTTTGAAGGAAGTGACTTAAGAAAGGTAGCATTGAAAGGAGAGGCTTTTTTTGAAGTGACTAAGGATGCAGAAAAACATTTTATTGTGACTACAGCGCATCAGTCGCGGATAGAGGTGCTGGGGACAAGCTTTAATGTGGAAGCTTATGATGATATGTCGGATGTATCGACCACTTTGATTGAAGGAAAAGTGAATTTTAGTTTTCAGTCTGGTGGCCATAAGAAACAAGTAGTGCTGAAGCCAGGGCAGAAAGTAGTGTATGATTCTACAAATGGTGCGACCCACTTGTATGAAACTTCAGGGGAAACGGAAACATCATGGAAAGACGGAAAGATTATTTTCAATAATACTCCGTTAAAAGATGCTTTGCATATTTTGAGTAAACGCTATAATGTGGTTTTTACGCAGACCAATGCACATTTGGATGAGTCGTTTACAGGAACTTTCACCAGTCAACGGTTGGAGCGTATTCTGGAATATTTTAAATTGGCAGCCGATATCCGGTGGAGATATGTTGACGGAAAAGATGCATCACAACAAAAGACGCATATTGAAATCTATTAATAACCTTAAATTGAATTAATATGAAAGAATTGTCACCTTAAAAACAAAAAAAACATACGGGAAAATATTGGCGTATCTCCCCGTATGGAAAATCGGTCTTTAATTAAAGCTTGTTTGGCGACAAGCTGAAATCAACTAATTTTTAATCTTTAAGTCATTACAAAAGTATGAAAAATAATTGTAGTATCCAATTTTCGAGGATACCAAATTCCTTATGGCTTGCCTCGAAAAAAATTCCACGAACTATGAAGCTATTTGCTCTTTTCTTTGTCTGCTCCTTAGGACTGGCCTATGCATCCGATTCGTATGCACAGACTGCAATTGTCAATGTAGAGGCGCAGAATCAGACGGTTGGAGAAGTTTTGAAGGAAATTGAAAATCAATCTGAATTTGGATTCTTCTTTAGTAATAAACATATTGATCTGAACCGCCGTGTTTCGGTTATTTCTCACAATAGTGATATTTTTAAAGTGCTGGAGAAAGTATTTGAAGGTACGAATGTGAAATATTCTGTTTTGGATAAGAAGATTGTTTTGACCACACAGGCTGAAAATGTACAGGCTGCGCAGCAGGCTACTTTTAAGGTAAATGGAAAAGTAGTGGATGAAAATGGAGAGGAAGTCATTGGAGCCGCTGTGTTGGAAAAAGGAACAACTAATGGTACTGTTACTGATATGGATGGAAACTTTGAATTGAAAGTTTCCGGCAAGGAGGTTACTCTCGAAGTGTCTTATATCGGTTATAGTAAAGCCATAGTAAAAGCAAAAGCAGGTACTATTACAAAAGTTGTATTGAAAGAAGATACGGAAGTACTGGATGAAGTAGTTGTCGTAGCTTATGGCACGCAGAAGAAATCAAATTTGACTGGTTCGGTAGATGTGGTCAGCTCTAAAGAAATGGAAAATCGTCCAGTGACTAGTGCAAGTTCCATGTTGCAAGGTAAGGCTAGCAGTATTACATTCAGCACTCCCGACGGTGGTAATGCTCCGGGATCTGCACCTACTCTCCAAATTCGTGGTCAGGCTGCTTTGAGCGAAGCTACTCCTCCTTTGGTGGTTATTGATGGTATTCCTTCAGATATGGGAGCTTTTAATGCATTGAATCCCAACGAAATTGAAAGTATTTCCGTTTTGAAAGATGCTGCTGCTTCTGCCGTTTACGGTGCTCGTGCGCCCTATGGAGTGTTGCTTGTCACGACTAAGATGGGAGGACGGAATGAAAAGGCTGTCGTAAGCTATTCAGGTAACTATGGTATTGTTAATCCAATCAATATGCCCAAGACACTCGATTCATATACATTCGGTTTGATGAGAAACCAGTCGTATATCAATGCACGCTCACAGGCTCCGTTTACAGATGAAGATTTAGATATCATCAGAGATAATATCCAGAATCCGGGTAAGTACTCTTTGGCTGACTTGGTGTCTGATTCTGGTAATATGTGGGGAAAATCGTTGGTCAACAGCGACTGGATGGATATTATGTTGAAATCTTCTTTCCGTCATCAACATGATCTCTCTTTAAAAGGAGGTAGTGAAAAGTCTTCTTATTCAGTATCTGTAGGTTATGTATATCAACCGGGTATTTTGAATTTTGTGGAAGATATGGATAATTATAGTCGTTTTAATATCAATGCCGCTATTGAATCAGATGTTACCAGCTGGTTGAAAGTGACCTACCGTAATCGTTATTCGTTTGCCGTAACGAAAGAACCAGTTAGTGAATATGCCGGTGGACGCCAGCGAATGTTTGATTATGCGTTTGGTGCTTGGCCTACCTCTCCGCTTCAATATCCTGACGGAAGCTATGCAGGAATTATTGCGACTAGTATGAATGGTGGTATGAAAAAGAATATGGGGCATCGTCTTGATAATATTTTGGCTTTCGATTTTAAACTGGCTGAAGGATGGATTGCACACGTAGACGGAACGTGGCGTATGAACTTCAGTGACAACCAAACTTTGCGTATGCCGGTATATGGAACATTCCCTTCGGGCGATGAATATTTGATTAACGGTACTGAATCTTCTATAAACAAATCTACTGCTTCTAACCAATATTGGACGATACAGGGATATACTGCTTACCAACTGCAACTTAAGCGTCATTCATTCCGTATTCAGTTGGGTGCGCAGGCCGAGGAGAATACCTACAGAAAGCTGTCTGGTACAGCCAGAGATCTCTTTGTCTATGATATGGAGTCTGCGCACATTGCCCAAGGTAACCGTACATTTGATGATTCTATAAATGATTGGGCTACCGCAGGTTTCTTCGGACGTTTTAACTATAACTGGGCAGAACGCTATTTTGTGGAAGTGAATGGCCGTTACGATGGATCCGGACGTTACTCTAGAGGAAACAGATGGGGCTTCTTCCCCTCAGTATTCGGCGCATGGAACATGAGTAACGAACCGTTTTGGGAAAAACTGAGAGATGTAGTGAACTATGCTCGTGTGAAAGCCTCATACGGAACACTGGGTAATCAAGGTAATTCCGCAGGATATTTGCATATACCTACCATGGAAACAGCAGCTCAAGGTCCATGGATTATTAATGGTAAACGTCCCACTTATGTAAAAACTCCAGGTTTGTTGAATAAGGTGCGTACTTGGGAGAAGATCACGACATTGGATTTGGGCTTGGAAGCTAGATTCTTGAACAATCAACTTTCTATGGAATTGGGTTACTTTAATCGTCGTTCTTGGGATATTATCGGTCCTCCGACTCCGTTGCCTGCTGTATTGGGTGCTAGTGCCCCGTCTGTAAATAATGCCGAACTGGTAACTAAAGGATTTGAAGCACAGTTTAGTTGGAGAGATAAGATCACTTCAAGACTGGATTATAGTGTCGGTTTGAACTTGGCAGATGCCACCACAGAAGTAACTAAATATAATGCAACTTCTAAATCATTGGATTCCAAAAAATGGTATGCCGGAAAGAAATTCGGTGATATTTGGGGGTATGAAGTAGAAGGACTACTGACGAAAGATGATTTTGACGCTGATGGCAAACTGTTAATTGACCAAAGCAAAATTCATGCCAATTGGTATCCCGGTGATATCAAATACAAGGATTTAGATGGCGATGGAAAAATTACTCCGGGTAACTCAACGGCTGATGAGCCGGGTGACCGCAGAATCATTGGTAACTCTACTCCGCGTTTCAGATATGGTATTAATTTGGCTTTGGGATATGAATTTGAAAAAGCCGGTCGATTGGATTTGAGTATGTTTTTCCAAGGTGTGGCCAAGCGTGATGTGTTTATGAGCGGATCTTTCTTCTTTTTCGGGACAGGTGGTAATGATACTGGTTCTTCTGCTGTTTCAATCTATGATAATAAATGGCATAAGGACTTTTATAGAGACGAAACCTGTGCTCCTCGTTTGTTGGAATTGATGGGGGAAAATAAAAATGCTTTCTTCCCGCGTCCTTATGAGACAAAGGAAGGAAATAAGAACTTCCAAACAAATACCAGATATCTGATGAACGGTGCTTATCTTCGTATGAAGAACTTGCAATTGTCTTATACATTGCCCAAACAGTGGGTTCATAAAGTGGGAATGAGCAGTTGTCGTGTTTATTTCTCTGGAGAAAACTTGTTTGTTCTTTCCGGCCTGCCTTCCTATATTGACCCGGAATCGGTGAACAATGGAAGAATGTATCCGCAACAGGCTGTTTATTCATTTGGTGCTAATATTAGTTTCTGATAATTGTAAAAATATTGAAATATGAAATATAATAAGATAATACGGAATTTTGCATTGATGGCTGTAGCTTCTTCTACACTTGTAGCCTGTAATGATTTTTTAGACAGAGAGCCACTTGATCAAGTTTCTCAACCTACATTTTGGAAAACTCCTGAACATTTAGATGCTTATATTGTCGGTAAATATGGCTGGCTTCCCGGGGCTATCACTGACTGGGGAATGGGTTATTTTGTAGCTGATATAACTTCAGATAATATGGTGAACCGACTTACTCATGACAAATGGATGAACGGTGAAAATAACACCACCCCTACATCTGGAGGAAATTGGAAGTGGGGGCCTGTTCGTGAAATTAATATGTTTTTCGATAATTATTCCAAGTGTACTTCTCCTTTTAGTGCTTATGAACAGACTTATGGTGAAGCATGCTATTTGAGAGCACAGGTATATCATGGACTGGTGGCTAATTTTGGTGACATACCTTGGTATTCATCCGAGCTTAATACTACAGATGAGGGTATGTACAAGGCCCGTGACAAGCGTTCGGTAGTCGTCGATTCAATTATGAATATGCTGGATCAGGCGGTGGAACACTTGAAACTGCGTTCGGCAGTGGGGGTAAACCGTTTGAACAAAGAGTCGGCATTAATCTATAAGTCACGAGTGGCTCTGTTTGAAGCGACTTGGGCCAAATACCACAAAGGAACCCCTTCGGCTTCAGATGTGGATGCTGACAAGTATTTTCAGAAAGTGATTGATGCTTACGAACAGTTTAAACGTGATTGCGGCAGCTTTGAAGACTATATTTATTCTACCGGAAATCCGGACAAGGATTATTATAATTTATTCAATCGTTTTGATTATGCTGATATTCCGGAAGTGACCTTGAGTAAGGATTATTCTGCTAATTTGGGTGTAAAGAACAATCTGAATACACAGGTTTGGCTGTATGGATATTATGGTGGGGCCTATACATTGAATTTGATACAAAGTTATTTGACCAAAGAAGGACAATCTATTGATATTACAGACGAAGCTGTTGTAAAGGGAAAAGGGGTCGCTTATCTGAACGATCTGGCAGAGAAACTAGATCCCCGTTACAGACAAAGTGTGTTCACTCCGGGCGATTTGCTGAATACGGTTACACCTCCTTATGTGGATTCGTTGTTTACTTTACCGCAAATCAACTTCTCGCATATGGGACGTATTACGACTACCGGCTGGCATCCTAAAAAATCCCACAATCCGGAGGCTCCTATTGTCAATCAGACCGATCCGTTAGTAGACGGTATCAGCTTCCGTGTTGCCGAACTGTTGCTGAACTACGCGGAGGCATACGTGGAGCTGCACGGAACCTATCCTGACCTGACGGACAACATCGACTTGCTGCGCAAACGTGTGGGTATGCCTACCTTGACAGCGGTGAAACCTACTGTAGAGGATTACTGGCCCGACTACGGTTATCCCGTTTCCGACGAACTGGCTATCATACGTCAGGAACGTCGTGTGGAATTGGCAGGTGAAGGTTATCGTACCAACGATTGGAAACGTTGGAGAGCACACAAGCTGTTTGAGGGCGAACGTCCGAAAGGTTTCCGTCTGTGCGTGGAAGATTATGCCAACGAAGTTGAAAAGAACATTCCCATACCGGTAGATGAAAACGGTTATCTGGACCCGTTGAAGACTAGCCTAAACGGTGGTACTTACCACTTTAATGCAGACCGCGATTATCTGAGCCCGATTCCGACGGATGAAATCCTGAAGAATCCGAACTTGACTCAAAATCCGGGTTGGGATACTCCGAAAATGTAATTAGTCTAATTTTTGTGTAAGATGGAAGACGGTGTGTCAAAACTCATCACGGCTTGCACAGATTGACACAGATTTTTTTTTAGACATTGAATAGTTGAGTTGGATAATCTGTGACAATCCGGGTAATCTGTGGTGGAAATCGGTTTTGGCACACTTTCTTTTCTAAAAACAGAATCGTATGAAAAGAAAATCTAATGCCATTTGTTTGTTGTTGATGCTTGTCGTGACAGCCTGTGCCGGAAGAAAAGAGTACAATGATGGCTATATAAAATATGCTCCGTTAGAAATTTCACAGACGGATAAAGAGATACTACTTGAAAAAATCCGGGAGTGTGACCCGAAATATGACCCGGAAGGCTGCATGCTGACCCAAGTTCTGAACGGATGGAACTATCACACAGATGCCCAAAGTGGCACTTACCACGCTACTCGCGCTTCGCTGTTCTATGCCGTGGATTTGTTCGATAGCCAGGAACCGCAATACGAACAGCGTGCCATCGACATTGTAGATAAGGTCATATCCGTGCAGGATACAGACCCTAATTCTCCTTCCTGCGGTGTTTGGCCCTATTTTGAGGAGGAGCCGTTGGCAACGAAAAAGACGCCGGTAGACTATAACTGGGCGGACTTCAATGCCGTTTGTCTGTTGGATATCTATATGGAACACCAAGATCGCCTGCCTGCCGAGTTGCAGGAGAAAATGAAGAATGCACTGATTCTTGCCGCCCGATCGGTACAAAAAAGAGATTGTGAACCGGGCTACACTAACATTGCTATTATGGGAACCTACGTCACCTACATGGTGTCCCACCTCTTCGACCTGCCCGAAATGAAAAAGTATGCCAATGAACGCTTATATACTTTTTATCAATATACACAAGAACAAAAAGGCTTTACAGAATATAACAGTCCCACCTATACTATTGTGGCACTGGATGAACTGAACAGAATGCAGCGTCATATAGTAGAGCCGGAAGCTAAAAGGATGATTGATGAGTTGTATGAAATGGGGTGGGAAATGATTGCACGTCATTATCACAAGCCCTCTGGACAATGGGTAGGTCCCAATAGCCGATCTTACAGCACCTTAACTGATGCCTCCTTCTATGACATCTTGAAAAAGGCTTCCGATGGGAAAATCGATTTGGGTTGCGGCAAGCCGCGTGCAGACGTAAAGTCCACTCACCACATCCCCGAACATCTGCATCCTTACTTCCTGGAGCCAGAATATCCGAGAACGGAAATAGATGTCTTCGAATATAACGAACCTCAAATAAAAGGATATACTTATCTTACAGATGAATACGTGCTTTCCACGGCTTCACGTTCCAGTATGTGGAATCAGCGTCGCCCATTAACTGCATACTGGGGAACGGTGGACTGGCCGCACTACCTGCAAGTGCGTTTCCTGCACGACTTTTTCGATTTCAGCACCGTATATATGCACACACAGCAACAACAGAACAAGGTGGTGGCTGTGATGGACTTCGGAACGGATGGAGGAGACAAGCATATTACCATCGGACGCATTGAGGAGGGCAAATTCAAGGCGAGCGACCTGCGGCTTCGTTTTGAGTTGGGTAATTGCCGGGAGACTTGCATCCAGTTGCCTTCCTGCGACAACGATGCTTTTACCTTGGAAGCGGAGGGGGTGCAAATAGCCATTCAGTTGCTTGAGGCCCGGTTCGGTTCTTGGAAAGGACATTGGGAACAAGGGAAAGACGAGAAGAATGCCTGGATAGATTATGTGATTTATGCTGGTGAGGAGAAGGATTTTGATTTGACAAAGATAGACCAGGCTGTCTATGCATTGGCTTTGTCAGTAGGAAGCAAGGTAGATGAGGTAGCCATAAAGGATACCAAGTCGATTCTTTCCGAGGGAATGTTGCAGGTTTCATGGGGCAGATTGTCCGTCGAAGTACCTGTAAAACCGACTGAAAAACCGATTAAATCAGTAAGCCAATGGTTCTATTGAGATATGCCAAAGCACTACTGAGTTGCTTGATTTTCTGTTCCATACTGCCTGTGTTTGCCACGGTACAAGAGATGGAAGTGATCTATACGTCGCAACTTGCCAATACCCGACATCCTTTGGTAGGGTATTGGTTCATCACTCCCGAAACACTGGAGGGGGATGTCTACTTGAAGCAATTGGAAGAGTATGCCCGGACCACTCCTTACACCTTAATTTTCCTGACGGCGCGCAACGGCGTAGATTTTTATGATGTAGAAACCATGCATCCGGTCTTTGAACGCCTAGTGGCGAAAGCAGATAGCCTGAACATCGGCATCGGGCTGCAAGTCTGGCATGCACGAAACTATACGGAGGAGAATTGCAGTCGCACGATTGTGGAAACGGAAACCAGACTGAATGCCAACGGTACTGCCGTGTGCAGCAACAAGCCGCATCATGTCCGAACAGTAAAGCCGTTCAAACAGGAACTGTTGCGTGCCTACGCTTTCCAGAAATGTGGCACGGATACCTATAAACCCGGTTCTCTTCACGAAATCACCCGCTGCTGTGTGCAGAAAGGAGACGTGGATAGGTTCCAGATAGAGATTAACGCTGGCGAGGAGCTGGCGGGCTACGATGTGTATGTGATGTCGGAAATCTATTATGAATGGCCGACTCTGTTTGCCGATTACACGCTTGACAGCTATTACCAGGTGTTGAAAGCCTATTCGGACATCCCATTCAAAGGAATCGGTTTCGACGAGTTCGGCTACATGGCTGTACAGCCTGGTTCATGATGAAGGGCGACGAAACGTTCCGCATCCGTCATTATTCGTTGGCAATGAAGGAACAATATCGCCACCAATACAACCGGAATCTGGATGAAGATTTGTTCCAGATGCGCTATTCGCCCGAGGGAAATGACACCGAGAAGATAAAAGCGAAGAACTTTTATATGGATGTGATGAGGCATGGACCTTTGAGAGCGGAAAGAGCCTTGGCGCGTTTTGCCAAAAAACTCTATGGTACGGACGTTTTCTTGGGACTGCACAATACCTTCCATAATGCGTTTGATGAGGATGAAATCTGGTCTACCGGCATCAATTGGTGGACGTTGCCCCGCGACTATGGGCATAGCGATGAAAACATCGCCACTGCCATACAGATGGGAATCGGCATGGCGAATACACAGAATGTGATGTACAACATGTATTATCACAGAAACTTGGATATTTTCGCAAGCAAAGCTTTGACGGATTTACAATATGGCATACGGACGCACTACCATGCCATCAATGACAAAGGTGCATGGGGAGTCTCTTTGGAATCTTCCGAAGTGGCTCCTACTATATGGAAAGTGGAGCGCATGGCGAAACTGCTGAACCATTTCAACGCTACATACGCCGACTGCCGTATTTTGGTTATTGCCGGCATGGAGGCGTTGGCAAACTGGTATCCTGATTACGGGAAACGGGGCAGGTATGACATTAACAACACCTTGCAGTTTCAGGAGAAAGTTCAGGAAATGTGGAAGGCGGGCTATCTGAATGCCTTGGTGCCGACTGATTTGATAGAGAACGATGTACTGACACTGAACCACGAGTACAAACCCATGATGAACGGACATGTCTTTGAGGCGGTCGTTTTGCTGAACCCTCAGTATATCAAGCCCAAAACCGCCGATTTCATCAAACATTATGTCAATGCCGGAGGTAAGTTGCTGTTAGAAGGGGAAGCGCAAAATGACTTTTATGCGAATGACCTCAGTGAGTGGCAAAAGGAGGTGGCAGGAAAGGCTGTGGCAACCCGTTTCTCGCTGGAGAATGTGGCTAAGTTGGGGATTCTTCCCAACGGCTATGTTGAAGGGAACCGTTGTGCGGACGGTGCCGTGGTTGTGACGGATTATCTTTCGTTGAAAAACGACTCCCGCACTGAGTTCTCTATCCGGGTGGGTAATCATGTGTACACTGGCAAGTATCAGGGAATGGTGGCGTTGGATATTGATGAAACAGGGACAATCAAACGTTTGGCTTGCGGTGCTTTCGACGAGTTGTTCCGTGACGGGAAGTCAATCCTAAAAATAAAATCGTCAGCGGACATTGTATTGGTTACAGATAAACAAGGTCTGAAGATGACGGTAGTCGGTTCGGAAAAGAAAAACAAATTAATATACCATGAATAGAATGAAACGTTTTAATTATACTTTTATTTTACTTCCGTTCTTGGCTTGCTGGTTGTTGTTGGCAAGCTGCGGTGGCATGAAAGTGGAATGCGAAGGCTTTGAACCTTCCGTTACTACGAAGTTGGTGGAAAAAGATATGAAGCTGTATCTGAAAGAGATACCCGGAGCAGAGAAGGTGAACTACGTCTTGTGTGTGGATTCCACGCTGGAGGATGGCTCGTTTGGTTATCGGGTGGAAGAGAACCGGATATGCCTGATAGGCGGAGATGAACTGGGAGCTGCGCACGGTTTCTATACGCTGCTTGAGGAACTGGGCTATACGTTTGATGTGACCGGCGTTTCCAAGCCTGGGGTGAAGAAGAAACTTTCACAGATAGAGAGCAAAATGGTAACTCCCAAAGTGCGTTGGAGAGGAATCCGCCAACATGTGAATTTTCCGATGGACATCTCTTCTTATAAGATAGAAGATGCCAAGGAGTATCTGAACTCTTTGCTGCGTATGCGTTTTAACAAACTGGTGATTCACAGCTATCCGGGTCAGTGGTACGAAACGCAAATAGGAGACAGTTTGGCGCTTGCCGGTAATTTCTTCTATGGAAATGTGCATTACATGTATGACAACGAACGGTTGAAAAAGAACGTGTCGAGAAATGACAGCATTTTTTGTATACCGGGTGCCGAACCCCTCTTTTCCAATCCTGCCGAGCGTAGCCGATTTGCAGTGGCTTGGATGCAGAAGCTGATAAACTATGCCGCTGATTTGGGATTCTATGTGCAATACTCTTTCGAGCCTCGCTACGCAACCATTGAACAAGCTGTGCAAACCACCGAAGACATCCTGAGAAGCTATCCCCGACTGAATGCCTTGGAGATGATAACGGAAGAAACTGGAGGATGGGGACCGCGTTGCACGGAAGAGGAGGTGAGAAACACACTGAATGAATATTTCCCGGAGGACATTGCCAATGATTCTACGGTATGTGCTCCCATTCGTTCCCAACAGTCTGACTTGAATGCCTTGTATAAGCAGGTAGGTATCATTGTGAAGACCATAGAGAAGTTGCAGGCAGAGAAGCACGACGGACCGGAATTGAAATTAGGTATCTATTCTTCCATCACGGATTATACGAAAGGGGGGTACCGGTTAGCACGTCTGGCTTTGCCGGAGACTCCCATCTGTCTGATGCCTTCGCATGGAAGCGAGGGAACGGCACAGGCTGTCATGGACGTCATCCACACTCCGGAGGATATGCGTCATACGGAACTATACTCCTGGATAGAGTTTGACGGATTGATGTACCTGTATCAAAACTCGGTTGAGGGAAATGCACGTCTGATGGGATATATCGAGCAGATGCTGCCCGGTGAACAGCATGGCTCTTTGTTGTATAACCACTGGCGGACGGCAGAGAACCGAACATCGGCGCGTTATGCCGCGGAGTCAACATTGAAAGGGAAGCTCTCTTCCTATTTTTTCTATCAGGAGTATGCGGCAAGATTGGGCATCGAAGATGTGGAAAGGTATGACAGTGTAATGACAATGGTGAATGAAGGAGATAGTTATGCCAAGAAACACTTGGGGAATATTGGCTTCTGCTGGATGGGAGCCTGGCGTGCGGGAGGTTCGTACACGTGGATGAGAAAGGAACAGATAAAAGCTGCGCATGATTACTATCTGGAAGCGGGAAAAGTCCTGTCCGACTTGATTAAACCGCTCGATAAGTCGAGTGAAGCCTTTCGTTATCTGTCGTTCATCGGTAATCGGATTCTCTGTTCGGTTATCTATTTGCAGGCTTTCGAAGAGGCTGTTGAGATACAGACCATCCGTAAGGAAGAGGATGGAACGGTCTCGGAAGCGGAACAGCTACGTGCGCAGGATATTTGTAATCGTGCCTTGTTGCTGTTCGACCAATACATGGAAGTGCATGCGCAGATGATGCCCGATCGTGGATGCGAAGGAACTTTAGTAAGCCTTTGGAATGCGCCTGTCAGAGGATTGAAGATCTATCGGTCTAAATTGGGAAGGGTGGCGCCCGAGGAATTGCCTCGTAGCAATAAGCCGGTTGACGCACCGCCTTTGCCTATCTTTTACGAGAATAAGTAATATCTGTATCTTTGTAAATCTATATCAAACAAATGAAAAATATGAAATATGTTTTATGTTTGCTCTTGGCGTTGGTTGCCGGAGGAAACAGTTTAGCGAAAGTTGCCGGAGATCCGGATTTGAAGAATTTCCCCGAAGGATATGCACCGAAAGAGATTGGAGCCAAACTGGGCCGCCACTTCATACCGGGAAAGCACTTTCTGCATGATGGCAAATGGATTCATTATGCCGAAGTTTGTACGTGGCTGGGGGCTTTGCGATATGCTCAGGTAGCCGGTGACGATGAACTGATCGGAATGTTGGAGAAGCGTTTTGAACCCTTGCTCAAAGAAGAGAAGGCGTATCTCCCGATTAAGAACCATGTCGATTTGAACATGTTCGGTTGTTTGCCTTTGGAACTTTACCGAATCACTAAGAATCAGAAATACTATGATTTGGGAATGCCTTATGCCGACACTCAATGGCAATTGCCGGCTGACGCCAGCGACAGGGAAAAGGAATGGGCGCAAAAGGGTTTTTCTTGGCAGACCCGCCTTTGGATTGACGATATGTTTATGATTACCATTGTACAGAGCCAGGCATACCGGGTGACAGGAAACAAGGAATATATCAACCGGGCAGCAAAGGAGATGGTTCATTATCTGGATGAACTGCAATGCGAGAACGGATTGTTCTATCACGCTCCGGACGTTCCTTTCTATTGGGCACGCGGAAACGGCTGGATGGCAGCCGGTATGGCAGAATTGTTGAAAGCGCTTCCCAAAAACAGTCCGGAGCGTAAACGTATTCTGAAGGGATATTTGACGATGATGAACAGTTTGAAGGAGTATCAAGGAGAAAACGGAATGTGGAACCAGCTGGTGGACCAGCCGGACTGCTGGCCGGAAACTTCAGGCTCGGCAATGTTTGCTTATGCCATTATTACCGGTGTGAAGCAAGGATGGCTCCCTAAGAAAGAATATGCCCCGGTTGCGCGAAAAGCGTGGTTGGCACTTGTCCCTTATATCAATGAACAGGGCGATGTGACCGAAGTATGTGTGGGTACCAATAAGAAGAATGACAAGCAGTATTATTACGACCGTCCCCGCATAGCCGGTGATTATCATGGGCAGGCACCCTACCTTTGGTGCGTAACGGCGTTGATGGAGTAATAAAATGAATAATGTACAAACTATATTGCAAAATGAATATCAAAAGGCTTTTGGGACTTGGTTGTATGCTGGGACTTTTTTTAGGAAGTTCGGCCAAGACCATTGATGTATATGTATCCCAACAGGTTTCAGGACAGGGAGATGGCAGCAAGAACAGTCCGTTCGTTTCACTTCAGCAGGTGACGGAAAAACTCAGAGAGTTGCGTGCAAGCGGGAATGCCGACCCGGTAAATATATGTATCGCCCCCGGGTTGTATGAACTGGAGGAGCCGTTGAGGATGACTGCAGAACAGAATTCTGGTAAGGACGGAATGGTTACATTTCGTTCGTGGGGAAAAGGAGACATCGTGTTAAGCGGAGGTAAACACATTACGGATTGGGTGGAAATAGAACCGAATCATTGGGTGGCGGAATTACCAGAAGTAAAGAATGGAAATTGGTATTTCCGACAATTATTTTCCGGTCATAAGCGTTTGGTACGTGCACGTACTCCCAATGAAGGATTCTTAAGAACAAAAGGTAGTCTTTCCATTACAGGAAAAGCCAGCAGTGTATTGAGTGATTCTGAAAAGAAGGCGAAATTCTGGTTATCACGTTGCGGTTTTGCTTATGAAGGGAATGACGTTCGTTATTGGGACGATTGGCAGAATGCCGAGATACTGACCTTTCATAGTTGGGAGTGTTCATGGCAATCCATCTTGTCGATAGACACGCTTAAAAATGAAATCTATTTCACCTCTCCTTGCCGCTATCCGGTAGGAAATTTCGGACAGAATATGCGTTACAGGATTGAAAACATACGTGAGGCTTTAGACGAAGCGGGTGAATGGTTTCTTGATAGGAAAAGCGGTAGGTTGCATTTGTTGACAAATAAGGGGGAAAATCCCAAAGAGATGAATATTCATGCTCCCAGATTAGAGCGTATTGTGGACTTTGAGGGAACGGTTCAGAATCCGGTATCTAATGTACATTTTGAAAATATTGATTTTCAATACACTTCTTATCGGATGGGAATATATGACATAGCTCCCAATTGGCCGGCAGAAATACAGAAAGGCATTCCTTATTTTCCTTCTGAAATCCGACCGGGATTTACAGGAGCTCAAGCTGCGCCTACAGCAGGGGCGTCCTTGCAGCTTGAATATGCTGATAATATTACTTTCGGGCAGTGCGGTATGCGTCATTTAGGAGCTATCGGCATTGCTATAGCAAAGGGATGCCGTGGGATAAAGTTGGATGGTTGCGAAATCTCTGACACTGGTGCGGGAGGTATATATATGGGCTTTGACATCCGTTTGGTTAAGGAAGCAGGTGTGCCAGAGCGTGATGCTCCACGCGACAATGTGGTAAGTAATTGCCTCATCACCGGTCTTGGACATATTCATCCTGCTGCAGTAGGTATATGGATGGCTCAAACTTCCAATAACAAGATTCTGAAAAACGAGATATCTTATGTAAGTTACAGTGGCATTAGTATGGGATGGACATGGGGATTTGAGCCGAATTATACAAAGAATAACTACATCGCTCATAATTATATACATCATGTAGCACAGACACTTGGTGATGCCGCGGGTATCTATTCATTGGGAGATTGCGAAGGTTCGGTATATGACGGTAACTACATTGACTGGATATACAAAGGAGAAGGAGTCTATGGCGTGGTAGACGCGATGGGATTTGATGAGTGCAGTTCGAAAATCACAATAAAGAACACGGTGGTAGGCAAAGTAAGCGGTAAGGTTGCCAGTTTTGGCAGAAGCTCATCGGCGGAGTTGCAGGTTTGGGAAAACAATAATTTCGACATGAACACTTCCAGACCGGTCTTCGACAATCGTCTGGGTATGGATGCCGAAAAACTTACTGTACACGCTTGTTTCCATCCGGTCAGCACTTTCCTTAATTTGTCGGGACGAAAGGAGCAGCGTTGGATTGTACGGAAAAACGGCTCGTTCGGCACGGATGGATTCTATGGCATGCTCATCCAGGGAAAGCAGGCAGTAGCCTACCTGAACATAGGTGGAGGTAACGACAACCTGTATCAGATAGCTTCGGGCAATGTGGTGGAGGATGATAAGGAGAATACGGCTACCTTCAGCTATGACGGTAAGACATTCCGCTTCTATTTCAATGACGAGTTGGTGGGCGAAAAGAACATTGACAAGAAACGTACTCCGGGAAAGGGTAAGTTGGAGATAGCGCCTGTCAGTTCCAATTCATTGCGTAATGGCATACAGAAACTGTATATAGCCAATCGGGCGATAGTGCCGGCTGAGACGGCGATAGTATCTGCCTCTTTCAGCTGGACGGCTCCCAAACCGAAGAAGCAGTCGATTGATGTGCAGAAAGTTATCCGTGAAGCAGGACCGGATAAAAAGTACTTAAAGTATTTTGTTTTTCAGCCAAAACACGAATTGAAAAGATAATAAGAATTTAAGAATAAACTAAATATGAGGAATATATCATTTTTTTTCATGTTTTGCTTTTGTGCGCTTTTTGCACATGCGCAGGTAGGGAATTTTCCTTTCAGAAATGCAGATTTGCCATTAGAAGTACGTGTGAAAGATCTCATTTCGCGATTGACATTGGAAGAAAAGGTGCAGTTGATGCAACATCATTCTCCGGCTATTTCGCGCTTGGGCATACCGGCGTATGACTGGTGGAACGAGGCATTGCACGGTGTGGCGCGTACATCAGAGAAAGTAACAGTCTTTCCACAGGCTATCGGTATGGCGGCTACATTTGATACAGACGCCATACACAAAATGGGAGATATTACATCTACAGAAGGACGTGCGCTTTTTAATGAGGATTTGAAGTCAGGTAAAACCGGTACACGTTATCGCGGACTGACTTACTGGACTCCAAACATCAATATCTTCCGCGACCCCCGCTGGGGACGCGGACAGGAAACGTATGGAGAAGACCCTTATCTTACCGCCAAAATGGGCGCGGCAATTGTACGTGGCTTGGAGGGAGATGATCCACATTATTTGAAATCGGTAGCTTGCGCCAAGCATTATGCTGTGCATAGCGGTCCTGAATACAATCGCCATTCATTCGATGCCCGTCCGTCTGTCTTCGATTTGTGGGATACTTACCTGCCGGCTTTCCGCGAACTGGTTACGAAAGCAAAGGTACACGGGGTGATGTGCGCTTACAACCGCTTGAACGGTCAGCCTTGTTGCGGCAATGACCCCTTGCTGGCGGATATTCTTCGCAACCAATGGCATTTCGACGGATATGTCACGTCCGATTGTTGGGCATTGAAAGACTTTGCCGAGTTCCATAAGACGCATCCCGAGCATACGATAGCAATGAGTGATGCCCTGCTTGCAGGTACCGATCTGGAATGTGGCAATTTGTATCATTTGCTGGCAGAGGGCGTGAAGAAAGGGCTGCATTCGGAAAGGGATATTAACGTATCTTTAAGCCGTCTCTTTACTATTCTGTTTAAGATAGGTATGTTTGACCCGGCAGAACGGGTGCCATACAGCTCCATCGGACGGGAAGTCTTGGAATGTGAAGCGCATAAACAGCATGCGGAGTGCATGGCTAAGGAATCTATCGTCCTGTTGGAAAACAAGAATCACCTTTTGCCGCTTGATGCTTCGAAGATAAAGAGCATAGCCTTGATCGGTCCTAATGCCGACAACGGGCAGACTCAGCTGGCTAACTATTTCGGGACTCCTTCTGAAATAGTTACTCCTTATATGAGCCTGAAACGACGCTTGGGCAATAAGATTAAAATTGATTATCTGCCGGGAGTAGGTATCGTGGATAAGCTGAAGAATGCTCCGTCGTTCGCACAAGTGGCTCGTAAAGCCATGCAGTCGGATGTCATTGTTTTTGTGAGTGGCATAAGTGCCGATTATGAAGGTGAAGCCGGAGATGCCGGAGCGGCAGGCTATGGAGGGTTTGCCAGCGGAGACCGCACCACTATGCAGCTTCCCTTGGTGCAGATTGAGCTGTTGAAAGAACTGAAGAAAACCGGACGTCCTTTGATTATAGTCAATATGTCGGGCTCGGTAATGAGTTTTGAGTGGGAAAGCCGGAATGCCGATGCGCTGCTTCAGGCATGGTATGGCGGACAAGCGGCGGGAGATGCCATTGTCGATGTGCTCTTTGGACATTATAATCCGGCAGGACGTATGCCGTTGACAACCTATAAAAGTGACAATGATTTGCCTCCTTTCGAGAACTATTCGATGTTTGGACGTACTTACCGCTACTTCAAAGGGGAGCCGCGTTATCCGTTTGGATATGGCTTGAGTTATACCACTTTCGCCTATTCGGATATGCAATGTGCAGGTGAGATCCATACCGGTGATACGGTCCGGGTCACTGTTACCGTTTCCAATACGGGATATTGTGACGGCGATGAGGTGGTGCAGCTTTATGTCGTGCATCCCCAGGACGGCAGGAAGCAAATTCCTCTTTGTGCATTGAAAGGTTTCAAACGGATTCATCTGAAACGGGGAGAGTCCACCCGTGTCTCTTTTACGTTGGCGCCTGAGGAATTGGCTCTGACGGAAACTGACGGCAATTTGATGGAAAAGAGCGGTCAGGTGACTCTGTTCGTAGGGGGAGGACAGCCCAATTATGTGGCAGGCGTATCTTCGCCGTTGACGATAAAGGGAGCACCTTATCAAGTTTGGTAATAATTTAAATGATAAAGCCGGTTGAGATACTGGCATCTTAAAAATAAAATAGAATGAAATATAGAAGTTTTGTGTTTGCGGCTTTCTTCTCCGTATGCGGATTGTCGTCTGTCTCGGCGCATGGTTCCTACGGGAAAACACAGTCGGCCAAGGGCGGTCAGAATGTTGTTTATGTATCCAGTAATGGTAGTGATAGTCAAGGGGATGGTACCGCCGCTTCTCCTTTCTACTCTTTGAACAAAGCACTTGAAGGGAAACTCTCTTCTGACGGGTCGGCAGATACCTTGTTTGTGCAGGTGGCTCCCGGTGATTATTACATGGAGGCTCCTCTTTCTATTGAGACGCCTTCTTCCCGTCCTGTGGTTATCAAATCGCAAGGGAAGGAGAAGCCGTGTTTCATGGGAGGTATCTGCATAAAGGGATGGCAAAAATGTGAGAACGGGTTGTATAAAGCCTATATTCCGGAGGTGTTGAGGTATGGATTTAACTTTGAGCAGTTTTATGTGAACGGTCAGCGTGCCATTTTGGCCCGTACTCCCAACGTGGACTGGTTTTTTGTAAAGTCGTCCAAAGAAACCCCGATAGTCAAGGGGGGCAGCCTTGCCAACTATGCCGTCCAGCAGATTAATTTTGAGGCTTCCGACTGGGAGTCTATGAAAGGACTTTCCAGAAAGGAACTGAAAAACATCAAGTTCCGTTTCTACCATAAATGGGATATTACACGTAAGAACCCGAAATATGTGGAGGTAGACTCTGCCCGCATCTATATGGAAGGAAGGGGCATGAAGCCCTGGAATCTGATTCATAAAGGTTCCCGTTATTTTATGTATGACTACAAGGCTGCGCTGGATGTGGCAGGCGAGTGGTATCTGGACCGTGAGACCGGTTACCTTTACTATATGCCTCGTGAAGGGGAGGATATGAATACAGCGTTTTGCGTCGCTCCGGTGCTGCATCAATGGATTTCGGTGAAGGGAGAACCGGAGAATCCTGTGAAGAACATGAAGTTCAAGGGATTGTCGTTCCAATATTCCTCTTATATGATTCCTTCCGAGGGGGAAGAACCGGCACAGGCGGCCGCGAATACAGAGGCGGCCATGCAATTTGATTTTGCGGAAAATATCATTCTGGAGGATTGCGAGATGCTTCATACCGGCGCATACGGCATCAGTTTCGGACGGGAGTGCCACCAAAACAGAATCGAACATTGTTACATCGCCGATTTGGGTGCAGGTGGCATTAAGATAGGCGAACCCTATTTGAGAGCCACCACGCGTAAAGTGACCAGCGGTAATATCATCGACAACAATATCGTTACCGATGCCGGACATGAACAGCCCTGCGGAGTGGGAGTTGCTTTGTTCCATACCAGAGACAACCAAGTGACTCATAATGATATTTTCGACATTCTTTATTCCGGCGTATCCGTAGGATGGGTATGGGGATATAACGAGGATTCGGCTTCACCGATTCCTGTATTGACTGAAAAGGGAGAGACGGAGACTGTGATGATGAAGAAGCATAGCCCTTCCGTGCACAATATCATTATGTATAACCGTATCCATCACATCGGATGGGGAGAACTGTCGGACATGGGAGCTGTCTACACCTTGGGCGAGTCTGAAGGAACCAAGGTTTGCAACAATGTGATAACTGATGTGTTGTCATACGATTATGGAGGCTGGGGCCTGTACACTGACGAAGGTTCTACAGGAGTGGAAATGAGCAATAACTTGGTGCTTCGTTGCAAGAGTGGCGGTTTTCATCAGCATTATGGGAAAAATAATAAGATAGAGAATAATATATTAGCGTTCGGTTTTTATCATCAGGTGCAGTTGACGCGTGCGGAACCACATCTTTCCTTACATTTCAAGCATAATATCATCTTGCATGATAAAGGGGAGACTTTGGTCAGAACTTGGGATAAGGCAAATGTGGATATGGATTATAATTTATATTGGCGTACAGATACCACCTCCATTACCATGATGGGCAAGAGCTTTGCGGAATGGAAGAAGATGAAGGAGCCCCATTCGGTCATGCTCGATCCTTTGTTTAAGGATGTGAAGAATGATGACTATACGTTAGTCTCACGGAAAAATATCCGCAAAATAGGATTTAAACCGTTCGACTATTCCAAGGCCGGAGTGTATGGTGACAAGGAATGGTGCGAAAAAGCTTTATTGTCTCCCCGGAAACTTGAATTGTTTAAGAAGATGGCTTCCATAAGGTTGCAAAAATAACTTTAATATGAACCAGAGGATATCCTCTGAAAACAGAATGATTGTAGAAATGAAAAATTTAATTTTATGTTTGTTGTGCTTGATGGTTGGGCTGGGATTACATGCTTCTTCAGCTCATGGTGACAGCTTGCGCATTATGTCTTATAATGTACACAATGGAATAGGAATGGATGGGAAAGTGGATTATGCACGTATAGCCCATGTAATATCCGATGTACATCCCGATGTCGTTGCCTTGCAGGAACTGGATAGTGTAACCCATCGTAGTCCTGTAAATGTGTTGGAAGAAATAGCCGGTGTGACGGGGATGAATTACGTATTCGGACCTGCTATCAGTTACGGTGGCGGTAAATATGGCATTGGTGTCATGTCGAAAGAAAAGCCGTTGAATGTCAGAAATGTATCTCTTCCGGGAAAGGAAGAAGCCCGGACGTTGTTGGTCGTGGAGTTTGAGAAATACATATTTCTCGCGACTCATTTTTCTTTGACTGCTGCTGACCAGATCAAATCAGTAGAGGTTATACTGAAGGAGGCGCTTTCTAAAGAAAAGCCTGTTTTTATGGCGGGTGACATGAATTCTGTGCCTTCTTCTTTAACTCAGAAAAATATCCGGAAATATTTCAAGGTTTTGACCGATGACCGTTGGATTACCTGCAACGGGGAGTGCATTGATTATATTTATGGATATAAGAGGAAAAAAGGAAAATTTACAGTCAGACGGAAAGGCATGATAGAGGATTATGTCGCTTCGGATCATTGCCCGGTATATGTTGATGTATATTATGGGAAATAAAAAGATGCAATGATCTGTCCCGTTACTTCGTAAAGAACTTTGTTATATTGTCCCGTTTCTTTTGTGGGTTAAAAACGCCTGTAACAGAGTTAAGTGCTGCCACCATCTTTTAGGCTTCAATTTTTATTGCGGTTTTACAGGAATGGTGGCAGTTTTTGGGGGTAGATACTCTTCTCTTGAAGGTCCGTAAAAAAACGAACTTTATTCGTTAAATTATGCGGAAAGTTCACTATAAAGAGGTTCCTTGGTTTAGGAGTATCTCCCGCACGATTGCCATTAAATAAAAGGCCTTTCCGTTTCCGATCCAAAAACAACGTACGCAAGGTGGGGGATAAGGCATGAGGTTACGCTGTCATCGGTGTGTATAGATCGGATGGATGGAGATAAAAAGCAAGACTTATTCTAAAAATAAATCAATATGAAAAAACTGTTATTGTTATCTTTTTTTTGTGTTCGTTGGAAATTGCACAGGCGCAACCGGGTATTTCAACTGCGATACCTTCTGAGAAACCTTCAAAATACCAGAAAGATCAGATCAAGCGCAAGTATGGTATGTTCATTCATTTTGGTATCAATACGTTCCATGATGTGGAATGGTCGGACGGGTCTTTCCCGGCGGAAACTTATGCCCCTACGGAGATTGATGCCCGTCAATGGGTGAAGACAGCGAAAGATGCCGGTATGAAGTATATCATTCTGGTGGCAAAACATCATGAGGGCTTTTGTCTTTGGGACAGTAAATATACTGATTATGACGTGGCGAGTTCGGGAAATAAAACGAATGTGATTGAAGCCGTAGCTAGTGAATGTAAGAAACAGGGCATGAAGCTGGGACTGTATTACTCGTTGTGGGACAGGAAAGTCAATGCGGATGTTGACAATGTGGAGTCGGACAGGGAGTACAATACATACATGTTGAAGCAGTTGGACGAACTGATGGACATCACGGAAAAATATACTAAAATAGTGGAGTTCTGGTTTGATGGAAGTTGGGTGAAACCCGGTTATCGCTGGCCGGTAGAAGGTATATACAGAACCATCAAAAGCCGTGAGCTGCAATGTCAGATCGGAATTAATTGGACGATAGGCGAGGATGCGGATCCCCATAATCCGAATGCGCCGGAGAAATCATATAAAATTATTCCGGAGGAACAGAAGGAAGATGATCCTATCCGTTATTTTCCCAGTGACTTCCGTTTGGGCGATCCGCTTCTGCCCGCCAATCCGGACCCCAAAGTGTTCACTCACAACGGAAAACGGTATTATATGCCTTTTGAATCAACCGTATGTTTAAGCAAGCGTTGGTTCTATCATACTACTGATAAAGAATATAAGTCAATAGATAAATTGGTCGAGCTATATCAACGGGCAACGGCTCAGGACAATATCTTGATTTTAAACCTTCCACCGAACCGGGAAGGAAAGATGCGTCAGAAAGATGTGGATCTGTTGATTGAGCTTCGAAAACATATACGAAAACTATAAAATCAAAAAAAACATGAAAAGAATGAATTGGTTGCTGGTGGCGTTTTTATGGGGCAATGCCATAGGCTGCTATGCTGATGGAAATGGTGTTTTGTATGTGTCGCCGAAAGGAGATGATCGGAATGCCGGCACTTTGTCCCGACCTCTGAAGACCATCGGGGCGGCTCTTGGAAAGATGAAAGAGATAACTGCCGGTCAGCAAGTAGAGGTGGTACCTCGTGGGGGAACTTATGAGATAGACGCCACATTGGAGGTGAACCGTGACCATGTTTTCATTCATCCTTATCAAGAGGAAGCTGTAACGATCTCGGGAGGAAAGTCTGTTACAAGGAATAGTCTGTAAAAAAAATATCTTATTTCTTTAGGAACATTCCTTTCCCGGTTGCCGTATAAGTAGAGAGGACCTTGCAAATCCAATATAACGATACGGATTTTGTAAAATGATAGTTGTGAATGGAACTTTATTTCTTATTAATTGGCTAGTAATGAAAAAGTATAACTATGTAGGATGGTGCATGGCCGGCAGTCTGGGTTTGTCCGCTGTATCTGGGCAGGCTGCACAACCGGAAAAGAAACAACCGCATATCATTTTGATAATGACTGACCAACAGCGTTGGGATGCATTGGGATGTGCGGGAAATGAAGCTGTAATTTCTCCCAATGTGGATCGCTTGGCAGCCGATGGGCATTTATTTTGCAATGCCTATACGGCTGCTCCAAGCAGTACTCCGGCACGTGCGGGTATGCTGACAGGTATGTCTCCCTGGCATCATGGTCTGTTGGGCTATGGACAAGTGGCGGAGCATTATCCCTATGAAATGCCACAGATGTTGAAAGACTTGGGATATCACACATTGGGTATAGGAAAGATGCATTGGCATCCGCAGAATGTGTTGCATGGATTCGAAGCGACTATTCTGGATGAAAGCGGACGTGTGGAGTCTCCTTATTTTATGAGTGATTATCGTAAATGGTTCAATACGCAGGCTTTCGGTCTGAATCCCGACAGTACGGGGGTGGAGTGGAACGCCCACGGAGCGAAAGCGTATGCTTTGCCCGAACGGTTGCATCCTACCGTATGGACAGGAGACAGGGCGGTGGAGGCGATAAAAGGTTATTCTTCTGAACAGCCTTTGTTCTTGAAAGTATCTTTTGCCCGTCCACATAGCCCGTATGATCCCCCCCGGCGAATAGTGGATAAGTATGAGGGCAGAGAAATACCTGCTCCCGTGGTAGGTGACTGGTGTAAAGACCTTGCAATAGATGCCCATCCCGAAAAGAATCCCGAAGCGGCTATAGGGAACTATGGAGTGGAATATGCCCGGAATTCCCGTAAGTATTATTATGCTTCGGTTACTTTCATTGATGAGCAGGTAGGGCGTATTGTGGATGAACTGAAAAAGAAAGGAATGTACGACAATGCGTTGATCTGTTTTGTTGCCGATCATGGCGATATGTTGGGAGATCATCATTTGTGGCGTAAAACATATGCTTATGAAGGATCGGCTGCTATTCCTTTTATTATAAAGTTGCCCGAAAACATGAAGAGCAGCCTGCAACCCGGTGAAAAAATAGAAGCTCCGGTGGAGTTACGCGACTTGCTTCCTACTTTCCTGGCATTGAACGGTTGCCGGATTCCGGAAGAAATGGACGGTTTGTCTTTGCTTCCTTTATTGGAAAAAGGGAAAGCTCCTTGGCGTGAATATATTGATATAGAACATTCCACCGCTTATTGGACGGATAACTATTGGTGTGCTTTGACGGATGGGAAAATAAAGTATATCTGGTTTTTCCGTACAGGTGAGGAACAACTGTTCGATTTGTCAAAAGACCCATACGAATTGCATGATTTGTCAAAAGTCAAGGCTTCCGGAAAAACATTGGAAAAGATGCGGAAAGCGATGGCAGGACATTTGCAGGAAAGAGGGGAGGAATGGGTGAAAGACGGTAAGCTGGTCATCCGCAATAAAAATCTTTTATATAGTCCGAATTATCCAATAAATAAAAAATAAACCATGAAGAAATTAATTCTAACCTTTTCATTTTTAATGTTGTTGTTCGGCACTTTGCAGGCATCGGTATCTGTTATCCCGATGCCGCAGAAGTGCATCGAAAAAAGAGGCAATTTTACGGTAAATGATAAAACTGTAATTACGTTGTCGGTAGATAACGAGGAGATGCGCAATGCCGTATCTTTTTGGAATGATTTGTTTGACACGGCTGCTGGGTTCTCATTGGAAGTCTCTTCTACCCCCCGTTCTTCCAATGTGATCCGTTGCCGGCTTAACACATCTCTTCCTAATGAGGAATCATACAAGTTGACAGTGTCTTCATCTGCTATCCATATAGACGCCAAGACTCCTAAAGGCATTTTCTATGCTTTTCAAACTTTGCGTCAATTATTACCTTCTGCCATTGAAAATGGCAAGCTGGTGACGGAAAAAGTAAAATGGAACATCCCTTGTGTGGTGATAGAAGATTCGCCTGCATTCTCTTATCGCGGAGTGATGCTTGATGTTTCCCGCCACTTCATTCCGAAGGAGGATGTAAAGCGTCACATTGACTTGCTTGCTTTCCATAAATTGAACATCCTTCATTGGCATCTGACTGATGACCAGGGATGGCGTATCGAAATCAAGAAATATCCCAAACTGACTACTGTCGGAGGTTACCGTAAAAAAACGATTGTGGGATATATGTGGGACAATCCTACAGAGTGGGACACTAAGCGTTATGGTGGATTTTATACACAGGAAGACATCAAAGAGGTAGTGGCATACGCCAAGAAGCGTTTCGTGGAGATTATTCCTGAAATAGAAATGCCGGGACATAGCGTGGCGGCACTGTCAGCTTATCCTGAATATTCCTGTACCGGAGGTCCTTTCGAAGTGGAAGGACGCTGGGGTGTTTTCAATGATATCTATTGTACGAAAGAATCTACTTTTACTTTTATGCAGGATATTCTGGATGAGGTGATGGAACTTTTTCCCTCCAGTTATATTCATTTGGGTGGGGATGAGGCTCCTCGTATCCGTTGGAAAAATTGCGTACACTGTCAGGAACGAATGAAGCAGGAACATTTGACAAAGGAGGCTGAATTACAGACCTATTTTATCAATCGGATTGAGAACTATTTGAATACCAAAGGAAAGAAAATTATTGGTTGGGATGAAATTCTGGAGGGAGGTATCCCGCAACGTGCTACCGTGATGTCATGGAGAGGTGAAAAGGGAGGAGTCCATGCGGCAAAGGCCGGATATGATGTCATTATGTCTCCTAATATTTATATGTATTTCAATTGTTTCCAGTTTAAGGGTAATGGAAGGAAAATAGGAAACCCTACCCGTATCATTACATTGGAGAAAACTTATAATTATCATCCGGTTCCCGAAGCGCTGACTGCGAATGAGGCCAAACATATTAAAGGAGTACAGGCTAATTTATGGACGGAGTATATGTCTGCGCTTGACGAGATGGAGTATATGCTTTATCCGCGTGTGGCAGCTTTGTCCGAGGTGGCATGGAGCAAAAAGGAAAATAAGGATTATGGAAAATTCTGTATCCGTTTGGAGAGCATCCGGCAACATTATGATGTGTTGGGAATAAGTTATTGTAAGAATTTCAGTAATGAATAATTTGTCTGTGATCAATATGAAAAGAAAAATTCTGTTTGTTTGTTGCGTCTTCCTTGCCTTGTTGCAAGGGAAGGCGCAACAAACTTGGCAGGCAGGTCCGGTCGATCTGGAATTTGTTCAGCGGGGCAATTCGGAGTTCCCGTCCGGTTTCTCCGCTTTCTCATTGAAAAATCATTTTATTTGGTGTGGTTCGGCTATCCAGGCGGAGGAAGATGGAAAGTATTATTTATTTTATTCCGCTATGGAATCAGGACCGGAGTACCCTAGATTTATAGATGCTTGGTTGCTGGGATCGATGATTGGAGTAGCTGTATCCGATTCTCCTTATGGGGGATATAAGGATATAGGTATTGTTTATAATAAGGATGGATATCGTCCGGATAGCTGTTCATGGGATGCACAGTCGGTTCATAATCCCCATATCAAGAGATATAACGGAAAGTACTATTTGTATTATTGTGCTACAGCAGATCCGGGTGAGAATGCTCATGTAAAGGGAAAACTAAGCAGAAGAGACAGACTCCAGCAAAATCAAAAGTTGGGGGTACTGTGTTTTAATTCCATAAAAGAATTACTGGAAGGTAAATTTTCATGTAATGAGCAACCTTTGCTTGCTCCACGTACACGGGTGAAGCCTGATAATGTACTGGAACCCTCACCTGAAGGAACCGTAACCAAGCCTGATAATCTCATTTTAGTCAATCCGGCAGTGGTATATCATCCTTTGAAAAAGAAATATTATCTTTACTTTAAAGGGAATGTCTATGACCCAACTTGGCGTGGTGTGCATGGAGTGGCCATAGCCGATGCTCCCGAAGGTCCTTTTATTGTGCAGAATGATTATGTATTTGAGTTTGAAACGGGGGATAACCGGAAATTGAATGCGGAAGACCCGTTTGTATGGTATCACCGGAAAGACAATTGTTTCTATGCTGTTTTTAAAGATTTTACGGGAGGATTTACAAAAGGTAAGCCGGGATTGGCCATCATGTATGCTGAAGATGGTATACATTGGAAACTTCCCGAACATTCTTTGTTTATGAATAAAGAAATAATTCTGAAGAATGGAGAGCGGATAGAGGTAGATCGTTTGGAGCGTCCTCAGCTATTATTGGATGAAAATGACGAACCGATGGTACTTTATTCGGCTTGTTCCGTTACTCCGCTGAATATGAAACAAGATGGAAGCTCATTTAATATTCAGATTCCAATTCTTTGGAATAAGTAAGGAGGATGTTATAGGTATAAAAAGAAGTCCGGTATATGGATAAATATCTGTGCCGGACTTTTCTTGTTGGATATCCGGACTTGTGTATCAGGACTTTCCACCTTGATTTACAAAAATATGTATGTTCCTATTTATCCGATGCGCATATATCTCTCATATTTTTTGGGCAGAAATTATGTGTAATAAAAGTGGGGAATGGAATTAAATTGTAATTTAGTCGAAATTTAAGGCATCTTAAAAATAAAATAGAATGAAATATCGAAGTTTTGCGTTTGCGGCTTTTTTCTCCGTATGCGGATTGTCGTCTGTCTCGGCGCATGGTTCCTACGGGAAAACACAGTCGGCCAAGGGCGGTCAGAATGTTGTTTATGTATCCAGTAATGGTAGTGATAGTCAAGGGGATGGTACCGCCGCTTCTCCTTTCTACTCTTTGAACAAAGCACTTGAAGGGAAACTCTCTTCTGACGGGTCGGCAGATACCTTGTTTGTGCAGGTGGCTCCCGGTGATTATTACATGGAGGCTCCTCTTTCTATTGAGACGCCTTCTTCCCGTCCTGTGGTTATCAAATCGCAAGGGAAGGAGAAGCCGTGTTTCATGGGAGGTATCTGCATAAAGGGATGGCAAAAATGTGAGAACGGGTTGTATAAAGCCTATATTCCGGAGGTGTTGAGGTATGGATTTAACTTTGAGCAGTTTTATGTGAACGGTCAGCGTGCCATTTTGGCCCGTACTCCCAACGTGGACTGGTTTTTTGTAAAGTCGTCCAAAGAAACCCCGATAGTCAAGGGGGGCAGCCTTGCCAACTATGCCGTCCAGCAGATTAATTTTGAGGCTTCCGACTGGGAGTCTATGAAAGGACTTTCCAGAAAGGAACTGAAAAACATCAAGTTCCGTTTCTACCATAAATGGGATATTACACGTAAGAACCCGAAATATGTGGAGGTAGACTCTGCCCGCATCTATATGGAAGGAAGGGGCATGAAGCCCTGGAATCTGATTCATAAAGGTTCCCGTTATTTTATGTATGACTACAAGGCTGCGCTGGATGTGGCAGGCGAGTGGTATCTGGACCGTGAGACCGGTTACCTTTACTATATGCCTCGTGAAGGGGAGGATATGAATACAGCGTTTTGCGTCGCTCCGGTGCTGCATCAATGGATTTCGGTGAAGGGAGAACCGGAGAATCCTGTGAAGAACATGAAGTTCAAGGGATTGTCGTTCCAATATTCCTCTTATATGATTCCTTCCGAGGGGGAAGAACCGGCACAGGCGGCCGCGAATACAGAGGCGGCCATGCAATTTGATTTTGCGGAAAATATCATTCTGGAGGATTGCGAGATGCTTCATACCGGCGCATACGGCATCAGTTTCGGACGGGAGTGCCACCAAAACAGAATCGAACATTGTTACATCGCCGATTTGGGTGCAGGTGGCATTAAGATAGGCGAACCCTATTTGAGAGCCACCACGCGTAAAGTGACCAGCGGTAATATCATCGACAACAATATCGTTACCGATGCCGGACATGAACAGCCCTGCGGAGTGGGAGTTGCTTTGTTCCATACCAGAGACAACCAAGTGACTCATAATGATATTTTCGACATTCTTTATTCCGGCGTATCCGTAGGATGGGTATGGGGATATAACGAGGATTCGGCTTCACCGATTCCTGTATTGACTGAAAAGGGAGAGACGGAGACTGTGATGATGAAGAAGCATAGCCCTTCCGTGCACAATATCATTATGTATAACCGTATCCATCACATCGGATGGGGAGAACTGTCGGACATGGGAGCTGTCTACACCTTGGGCGAGTCTGAAGGAACCAAGGTTTGCAACAATGTGATAACTGATGTGTTGTCATACGATTATGGAGGCTGGGGCCTGTACACTGACGAAGGTTCTACAGGAGTGGAAATGAGCAATAACTTGGTGCTTCGTTGCAAGAGTGGCGGTTTTCATCAGCATTATGGGAAAAATAATAAGATAGAGAATAATATATTAGCGTTCGGTTTTTATCATCAGGTGCAGTTGACGCGTGCGGAACCACATCTTTCCTTACATTTCAAGCATAATATCATCTTGCATGATAAAGGGGAGACTTTGGTCAGAACTTGGGATAAGGCAAATGTGGATATGGATTATAATTTATATTGGCGTACAGATACCACCTCCATTACCATGATGGGCAAGAGCTTTGCGGAATGGAAGAAGATGAAGGAGCCCCATTCGGTCATGCTCGATCCTTTGTTTAAGGATGTGAAGAATGATGACTATACGTTAGTCTCACGGAAAAATATCCGCAAAATAGGATTTAAACCGTTCGACTATTCCAAGGCCGGAGTGTATGGTGACAAGGAATGGTGCGAAAAAGCTTTATTGTCTCCCCGGAAACTTGAATTGTTTAAGAAGATGGCTTCCATAAGGTTGCAAAAATAACTTTAATATGAACCAGAGGATATCCTCTGAAAACAGAATGATTGTAGAAATGAAAAATTTAATTTTATGTTTGTTGTGCTTGATGGTTGGGCTGGGATTACATGCTTCTTCAGCTCATGGTGACAGCTTGCGCATTATGTCTTATAATGTACACAATGGAATAGGAATGGATGGGAAAGTGGATTATGCACGTATAGCCCATGTAATATCCGATGTACATCCCGATGTCGTTGCCTTGCAGGAACTGGATAGTGTAACCCATCGTAGTCCTGTAAATGTGTTGGAAGAAATAGCCGGTGTGACGGGGATGAATTACGTATTCGGACCTGCTATCAGTTACGGTGGCGGTAAATATGGCATTGGTGTCATGTCGAAAGAAAAGCCGTTGAATGTCAGAAATGTATCTCTTCCGGGAAAGGAAGAAGCCCGGACGTTGTTGGTCGTGGAGTTTGAGAAATACATATTTCTCGCGACTCATTTTTCTTTGACTGCTGCTGACCAGATCAAATCAGTAGAGGTTATACTGAAGGAGGCGCTTTCTAAAGAAAAGCCTGTTTTTATGGCGGGTGACATGAATTCTGTGCCTTCTTCTTTAACTCAGAAAAATATCCGGAAATATTTCAAGGTTTTGACCGATGACCGTTGGATTACCTGCAACGGGGAGTGCATTGATTATATTTATGGATATAAGAGGAAAAAAGGAAAATTTACAGTCAGACGGAAAGGCATGATAGAGGATTATGTCGCTTCGGATCATTGCCCGGTATATGTTGATGTATATTATGGGAAATAAAACGATGCAATGATCTTTCCTGTATTTTAGTTTTCATCATTTGCAGAGAAGGTGAAATAATACTATTTCTGTAGGAATAGTGGAGAATATTTTGTTTCTTTGCAAAAGCCAAAGAAAATAAGATATGCACGAACAGTATTTTTCTATTGTAACCATTCCTGCTGGTGAGATTCTCAAACGGATTTTATCTAAGATGAATCTTTCGCAAAGGCAACTTGCTGTTATGATTAATGAGTTGCCCCTGCGGATTAATGATCTTATTTTGGGGAAAAAGAGATTTACTCCGGAGCAATCACTTGAAATAGAAAAAGCCTTGGGCATTGAAATATCCGGATTCTTTTATAAAATACAAGCTAATCATGACATCTATCTGGCTCAATGTAAGGAGCAGTTGAAACATAGGCCGGATTTATCCCTGT